>ENA-UOOK01001074-UOOK01001074.1-fermentation-metagenome-genome-assembly--contig:-NODE-1074-length-36484-cov-49.388811_pt1 | contig 36484 bp, 26 predicted proteins | sample MGYA00245777_ERZ724023 | MGnify/ENA primary metagenome ERZ724023 (study PRJEB28704, sample SAMN03018312) | fermentation metagenome | biome: anthropogenic terrestrial biome; feature: soil...
ATGAAGAGGATCGTTTAGATATATTAAATGAAGTAGTTAATCATAATCCTGAAGTTATAGTATTATTCCCTGGATTAGAAGATACAATAGATTTTGCTAAAATGAGATTACAGTCTTTAAATTATAATGGAAGAATTGAAATTGCAAATAATTTAGATGAAATTGTAGCATTAGTAGCGGAATTTAGTTTTGAAGATGCTATCTTTATTGGTGGAAATGGTCAGGATGCAATAATACAAATACAAATACGTTTAGAGGAAATAATTGAATCAATAAATAATTCATTTTAATTTAAAATAATTATTAAAATATAAGGAAGTGAATAAAATTAGTTTAAAAAGACTTTGGAAAAAGAATGCATTTAAGATATGTTTAGGACTTTTACTTATCTGTCTAATATTAACACCATTTAGTTTTGCTCATACAAACTCTTTAAGTACTGGTGATGTTAGTAATTTATTAAAAGTTGAAAATGGATCTACTGTTTATAGTGGAGATACAATAATTGATGAGAATAATATTAATAGATATCCAGTAGCTATTAATATCCAATATTTAACTGATCGAATTATTAATTTAGATTTATTAGGAGCGGCTTATTCTTTTGCTTCAGGAACTGTTCCGATGCCTACAGAAGATGTAGTTAAAGGTAATGTTACTGATACTGGTAGTGTATCAGATTTTGATGGTCCAGGGTATGTTGCTATTGAAAATAATTCTATTGTTGTTCATTCTCCTGATGATTTTGTATGGGGATATAATGAGCCTTATACTCAAGCTGTAAAAACTGATAATGGTGTGGATATTGTTAATAATTTAACTGGTGAAACAGTTAAGCATGTTAATGAAAATGATATGAGTAATGATACTTTACCTCATGATTTTAGTAGTGTTGATCAAATTAAATCTTGGTATAGTTATGCTAAAGTTGGAGCTAAATATAATCTTGAGTATGGTGTTGGGGATTTAAGTGATGGAAGAGCTTTCATGACTCCTGAAGAAGTTAAAAAAATACCTGCAGCATATAATTATTCAAATGTTCATGGTGGTGGAGATACTGTAATGATTTATACTACTCCGAATAGTACTTATCATGAAGTAACTAATTCTTACACTTATCTTGGTAGTCACCCTCAATATAATGATGCTAATCGTGCATTAAATGCTAAACAGTTTGTTAAAGCTTGGAATAATACTATAATTCCTTCTAATTCTCAAGGTTCTGGACGTTCTGATGTTAGTTTTAGTTCAGTTGTTGAACCTGATGCTGAATCTGGTACAGCTACACATGGAGTATGTCCTCCAGCTAGAACATTACGTTCTACTGTTATGTCAATTGGAGCTCCTTTGCCTGTAGGTATGGCTTCTGATGAAGATGCTGTATTATTTGGTTATAATCCAGCGACTGGTATTAAAGTTACAAATCCTTTAGATTATCCAGTTAAAATTACAATGTGGACTGAAGGGGATGGAACTGATATGAAAATTTGTTGTTCAGCTCAAGAACTTATTCCAAATAATGTAACTGTTAATGATACTAATACAACTAGTATTTCTGTTGAAACTTCAGGAGATTAAATTAAAAAATTATTTAAATAAAATTTTAATTATAGGATTTTAATAGTTATGGTAAATGTTTCAGTTATTGTTACTGCTGCGGGTAAAAATTCTCGTATGAGAGCAGATCAGTTATCATCTAATGTTCCTTTAAAAAATAAGTTAACACTTCCTCTAAAAAAACATGATGGAACATTAACAAATGTAATAAGTGAAACATTAAACCATATATTATCCTGTAAAGTAGACCAAATAATTTTAGTAGTTGGATATTATAGTGATGAAATACTAAAATCAATTAATGATATTGATGATGATAGATTAAAAATTATAGAAAACAAACCACATGATGTGGGTTTATCAGTATCATTACTTAATGGTCTAAAAAATACTAATTCTGAAATTGTTTTATGTACAACTGGTGACCAACCTACAGTTACAACAAAAACATATAACAACATTATAAATCATATTCTTCAATCTAAAGACCCTAAACATACTATTTCTATATTAAGACGTAGGGAAAAAGGTAAATTAAATTCACCTGAAGGATTAGGAATGCCATTTGCAGCAAATAGGTTAGAATTAATTAAATACTTAAAAACAGAGAATGATAACCTAAACCCAATATTGCGTAAAATATTCGCAGATGGGTATGAATTTTATGGCATAGAAGAGAATAATCCTTTAGAACTTGTAAATATAAACCATTTAAAAGAATATAAAACTGTCTATGACAATTATTAAAATCTTCATAAACTTTATTATATAAAAAATTTAATATAATATTATAATGAATCTTTTTTTATAAAATGGTTAAAAAATAAAATATTTATCAAAAAAATTTAAAAAAATTAAAAATAATTTAGAGGTGACAATTACTATGCCTGAAGAAAAAATAGCAATGGTTGGAACACCATGTCAAGCAATAGCTGCAACAAAAATAAATAAATACTCTGATAAAACTGGTGGATCACCAATCACTGTAAAAATAGGCTTATTTTGTACAGAAAACTTTTCATATGCATACTTAAAAGAATTTTTAGCAGAAAATGATATAGATATGAATGAAGTGAAAGAATTTCGTATAGATAAAGGTCAATTTAAAGCTAAACTCATATATGGTGATGAATTTTCCACACCAATCATAAAAACAAGACCATTCACTAGAAAAAATTGTAATATTTGCACAGATTTCACAGCAAACAATTCTGATATAAGTGTAGGTTCCGTAGGCTCTGAAGACGGATGGAGTACAGTTATTGTTCGAAATGAAACTGGTAAAAAAATCATAGATGATTGTATTGAAAATGGTTACCTTAAATCTAAACCATTAGAAGAAAAAGGATTAAAACTATTAACACGATTATCTAATAAGAAAATTAAAGATAATTCAAAGATTGTTGAAGAACGTGAAAGTGTAGGTCGACAAGTTTTAAGTCAACGAGTAATTGATGATGAAGAATTTGAAAAAGAAGCTGATTTATGCCAATTTAATAATTTAGAAGCTGATGTTATAAGTGTTGGTGGATGTGTTCTCTGTGGTGCATGTGAATATGTTTGTCCTGAAGACATTGTAGAAATTAATGATAGGAAACCACAAAAATATGGTAAATGTCGTGAAGATTGTCATGCATGTTATTATGCCTGCCCTAGAACCTATTTAAGTGATACTGTAGTTCCATTAGATATGGATGAAAAACCATTAGGTAATTATATAGATATAATGAGTGTTACTGCAGAAGCTATTGAAGGTCAAGATGGAGGAGCAGTTACAAGTATTCTAGTTTATCTATTGGAGAATAAATTAGTAGATGAAGTTTTCTTAGTGGGTCAAGATGAAGATCAAGCATGGAAACCTAAGAGTTTTGTTACAGGTCGTATTCAAGATGTTGTAGCTGCAAGTGGTACTAAATATTCAACTGTACCTGTAGGTTTTAAAGCTTTAAAAAATAGAAAACTTAATAAATAAATATTTTATAATATTATAAGAAAGAATTTTAGGAGGATATTATTTTGAAATCTAATATTGATTTAGTTAAAGAATTAAGTACAACTCCAGGTATTTCTGGTTTTGAAACTAATATAGAAAATATCATTAGACGTGAATTAAAAGGTTCCGTTGATAAAATTGAAACTGATGATATGGGTAATGTTATCTGCACTAAAAAAGGTAAAAAAAGTGCTCCTACTGTAATGTTAGCATCTCATATGGATGAAATTGGTTTAATGGTTAAATTTATTGATGATGATGGTTTTATTCGTTTTGCTACTATTGGTGGAATTAATGATCAAATGTTAATGAATCAAACTGTAACTATCCATTCTAATGATGGTGAACATTTAGGTGTTATCGGTTCTAAACCTCCTCATGTTACTAAACCTTCTGAACGTAACAAAGTAGTTAAATATGATGATATGTTTATTGATATTGGAGCTAAAGATAAAAAAGAAGCTTTAAAAATGGTTTCAATAGGTGATCCTATAACATTTAATAGTTGGTTTGAAGAATTCCCAAATAATTGTGTTATGGGTAAAGCTTTAGATAACCGTTTAGGATGTTATGTTATGATGGAAGTCCTTAAACGTGTTGATACTAAAGCAACAGTTTATGGTGTAGGAACTGTTCAAGAAGAAGTTGGTTTAAAAGGAGCTAAAGTTGCAGCTTTTAAATTAAATCCAGATTATGCATTTGCACTTGACACTACTTTATCTGGAGATCATCCAGGTATTAAACCAGAAGAAGCTCCTTGTAAAATGGGTAAAGGTCCTGCTATTGTTTTAATTGATGCTTCTGGTAGAGGTATTATGACACCTAAAGTTATTCGTGATATGCTTATTGGTGCAGGTGATAAAGAATGTATTGATTATCAATTAGAAGTTAGTGATGGGGGAACTACTGATGGTACTGCTATTCATTTAGCTCGTGAAGGAATTCCAACTGGTGTTTTAAGTGTACCTACACGTTATATTCATACTCCTGTTAGTGTAGCTAGTATGGATGATGTTGAGAAAACAATTGAACTTATTGTAGCTGCATTAAATAATTTATAGAATAAAACAATTATTTTATTCTATAAAACTTTTTTTTAAAAAATTTTTAAAATTAGATTTAAATAAAATTATTATTTTTAAAATTAAATTTTTAGTTTTAAAGAATAGAAAAGGATAATATTTTTTTTAAAGATTTTAATTACAATCTTCCGTTTATTATATACAATTTGAAAAAATAGAAAAATAGTTATTGTTTAAATTTGAAATTAAAATAGAATTTGCCTGAAGTATTTTTTATTCCTTGAAATTCAGCATTTAATGTTTTTTCAATGAATCTTAAATCATCAATACTTGGTTGTACATCATTTAAATTAATTTCATCACTATACAAATTGATGAATTTATTATTTTTTATTATCTCAAATTCTAAATTATCTATGTTTAAATTATCCTTAAAATATTTTTTAATACTATTTCTTTCTGCATCATTTATCATAGATATTTAATACTTCCTTTTTGAATTAGTTCGTTAGTAATAGTTTATTATATTATTATGTAAAACTTTTTATTTAAATCTTTACATTAAATTGTATTGTTTATTTAATTTTCTGTTGTTAAATTAAATTATTGTCGTGAAAATTTTATAAAAACATTTTAATCATTTATAAATACTTTCTAATTTAATTATAATACTTAATTGAAATTATTAAAAGATTAAATTTATTAATTATTAAAATTAAATATAAATTTTAATATATTAAGTTTGATAAATAGTATATTACTTTTATATTTGGTGTAAACATGGCATATTCTTCAAAAAAAATTGCAAAAGAATTTTATAATCTAAGGAAAAACTTATTAGATTTAACATTACGTAACCAATTATTAAATTTTAAACCTAGATCTAAAACATTAACAATTACTAATCAATCACCAACTAATATTTATCAAACATTAGTGTTGCAAGATTATACAATGACTTTTTCACCAAATAAGAAAGAAGAAGATAAGTCACGTTTACGAAATATTTGGGAACATCCCTCATTAGATTTAAGTATTTTCAAAGATGGGGATAGAACATTAAAAGCAGATTTGTCTCCTTCAGAATTGCAGAAAAGACTTTTTTATATTAATCAACAAGCTAAAACTATGTTGCAAGAACAAGGTTATAATATCCTTTATATTGCAGTAGGTTTTCTTAAATGGCAAGATGGTCATAAACCTAAACAAAATAATTTAGCACCTTTAATTCTCATACCTGTAGAAATGGAACGTAAAAAAATAGGGAAAAGTTTCACAATAGATTGGACAGGGGAAGAAATTAAAACTAATATTTCTTTAAAAGCTAAATTGTTAGAGGATGGTATTGAATTACCGGAGTTTAAACAAACAAATTATGTTGAAGGGGTTGAACATTACCTTCGCAAAGTAAAAGATGCTGTACGTAGTCAGAAAAATTGGGAAATTTTAGACAATGTTGCATTAGGTTTTTTCAGTTTCACTAAATTTTTAATGTATGAAGATTTAGATCCTGATGCATTTAAAAATAGTGAAATTAGAGATAGGTATTCATTAATAGAATCAATTTTTGATCCTAGTCAAAATGTTTATGAGGATACTTTTACTGAAGAAGATGTTGATTCTAAATTAAATTATAAAGATATGTATAATGTTTTGGATGCAGATTCTTCTCAAATTGCAGCTATTGAAAATGTTAAAGCTGGACATAATCTAGTTGTGGAAGGTCCTCCAGGTACAGGTAAATCTCAAACTATTGTGAATCTTATTGCGGAATTATTAGCGGAAGATAAAACAGTTCTTTTTGTTAGTGAAAAAATGGCAGCTTTAGAAGTTGTTAAAAATCGTATGGAGAATGTAGGTTTAGGTAAATTTGTTTTAGAATTACATTCTCATAAAGCTCGTCGTAAAAAAATGTTAAAGGATCTTGAGAGAAGTGTTAATGTTCATTCAAAATCTAATTTGGATATTGATAGAACAATTCGAAAATTAGAGAAGTTACGTTCTCAATTAGATGAATATGCTGATATTATCCATCAACCATTATATGAAGTTAAATTAAGTCCTTTTCAATTATATGGTATTAAAGAATCTGCAGATGATTATTATAGTAAAAAAGGTCGTTTATTGCCTTTAGTTAGATTTTCTAATAGTGAAAATTTGACTATGAAAGACTTAGATGAAATCATAACTTTATTAGAAAGTTTAGCTGAATTACGTAGTACTATAACTAAAGATAATCCATGGAATTTAACTAATCCTAAAAGTTTACTTCCTCAAGATTTACGTGAAATTGAATTTTTAATAGATGATACTTTAGATAGTCTTGATAATTTTATGGTAGAAGCTAGTAGTGTTAATGATATTTATGGTATTAAGGTTCCTAACAGTTTAAATGAGTATAAATATAGTATTGAAGCTTTAAAAGTTTTAGATACTCGTAATACTGAATTAATTGATCCTGATATTATTGGTAATTTTGAATGGATTTCTTCTCCGCGTAAAGCTTCAGAGTTAATTCAACATGTAAAAGATTATCAGGATACTGTTAGAATTATGGAAAAATTTAATGATAATGTTTTACTTATTGATTTGGATTCTCTTATTTCTGAAATTGAAAAATCTAATCAGAAAAAATTCCATTTCTTTGGTGGTAATACTTTTAAAAGTCAGTTAAAAAATATTTATAAGGGAGAAGTTCCTTCAGATAAAATTGCTTTACGTGATTTAACTCGTCTTAAAAAATATTTTAATGCTAAAAGAGTTATTGATAGTTATGAAGAAGCGGGTAAACGATATTTTGGTAAATTATGGGATGTCAAGGAACCTTTTAATAATTATTATGTAGTTGAAAAGTGGATGCGTGAATTTAATGATTTGCTTGCAAATGGTACTTTTTCAGAAAAAACAATTGAGATTTTAAAAAATGATTTGTATGAACTTAATGCATTTGAAAATGTTCAAAGTTATCTTGCTGCTGGAGATGTATTTGTTAAAAGTTTAAATCGTTTAGAAGATAAATTAAATCCTAGAAGTCAACTATTATTTAAAAAAGATAAAGCAGATGTGTTATTTAGTGAATGGAGTAATCAATTAAGTGAATGGAAAGGTCAATTATCTAGTTTACATTTGTGGAGTCAATATTTAAGTATTAAAAATAAATGTAAACAAACTAATGCTAAAATTTTCGTAGATACCATTGAAAAACGTAAAATAGGTAAGTATGATGTTAAACCATTGGTTTTAGGTAATTTTGCAGATAGTCTACTAAATATTGTTTTCAGTGAAAATCCTACTTTATCTACATTTATTGGGGAATTACATGAAAATCGTATTAGTGAATTTAGGGATTTAGATCGTGAAATGATTAAATTAAATCGTAAACGAATATATAATAAGTTAAATAATAAAATCCCTCAAATTTTTGGAGCTGCTGATGATGAAGAATCTCAAGTATTAGCTGGTGAATTTACACGTAAAAGTGGACATTTGCCTGTTAGAACATTACTTGAAAAAGCAGGGGGCACTATTAAAAAGATTAAGCCATGTTTTATGATGAGTCCTTTAAGTATTGCTCAGTATTTAGATCCTACTAATGAAAAATTAGAATTTGATGTTGTTATTTTTGATGAAGCCAGTCAAGTAAAACCTGAAGATGCTTTAGGCGCATTTATGCGTGCGGATACTGCTGTTGTTATGGGTGATACTCAACAATTACCTCCTACAAGCTTTTTTGATCAGATGACTGATGCAGATAGTGAAGAAGAAGTTGCTACTGCTTTAGATATGGAAAGTATTCTTCATTTATGTAAATTATCATTCCCTGTAAAAATGTTAAAATGGCATTACAGAAGCAGACATGAATCTTTAATTGCTGTTAGTAATGAAGAATTTTATGATAATAATTTATTAGTATATCCTTCACCTAGTCATAATGATTCTGAGCTTGGATTAAAATTCCATTATGATAGTTCTACTTATTATGATAGAGGTAATTCTAGTAATAACTTTGGGGAAGCTAAACTTGTTGTTGAAGAAATATTTAAACATTTCCAAAAATATGGAGATACTAAATCTTTAGGAGTAGGTACTTTTAGTGTATCTCAAAGAAATGCTATTATAGAAGAATTAGAAATTCAACGTAAATACCATCCAGAATTGGAGCCTTTATTTAATGAAAATCGTGATGAACGTTTCTTTGTTAAGAATTTAGAAACTATACAAGGGGATGAACGAGATGTTATCCTAATTAGTGTAGGTTATGGGTTTGATAAAGATGGTAAAATGAGTCTTAATTTTGGTCCTTTAAATCAGGAAGGGGGAGAACGTAGACTTAATGTTTTAATTACTAGAGCTAGGGAAAAATGTGTTGTTTTTAGTAATTTTAAGGCACAGAATATGCATTTAGCAGCTAATCCTCCTTTTGGTGTTAAGGCTTTAAAAGACTTTTTAGAATATGCTGAAAATCTTAATTATGGTCCTAGAAAAGGAAATAATGAAATTAGGGAACCATTTGAAGATGCTGTTTATAATTTCCTTGTTGAAAATGGTTATACTGTTGATAAACAAGTTGGATGTGCAGGATTTAGAGTTGATTTAGCTGTTGTTGATGCGAATAATCCGGGTCGTTATATTTTAGGTATAGAAACTGATGGTAAAATATATGCTTCTAGTAAAGTTGCTACCGATCGTGATCGTTTACGTGATCAACTGTTAGAAGGATTAGGTTGGAATATTTATCATTTATGGAGTACAGATTGGTATCGTAATAGAGATTTATCACGTAAAAGATTATTAGAAGCTGTTGAGTTTAATCAGAAAGAGACTGTTAAAAATGAAATTCTTAGTGAGTTAAATGATTATGAAGCTATGAAAATTGTTCCAGTTACAACATATACTCCGGCAGATCAAAATGATGATGAATCAAATGATAAAGAAACTGATGAAAACATTGTTATTAATTCATCTATTGAAGAATCTGAGAGTAATATTATATTAGATGAAGGAGAAAATAGGGTTAATGAAACTTCAGAATCTGAAAATATTAATCAAACACAAGAAACTGATGATAAAAAGTCTAAATCAGAGGTAAATAAAAATATTCCAGATTCAGAAAAAAACACTCCAATAATAAATGACCTATTATATGAAGAAGAATCTACTCCAGTAATAACTGATAATAAATTAAATCAAACAACTAATAATAACATTTCAAAACCAGAATTTGAAGATAAAAATTCAAATATTTCACAAAATCATATAAACAATAATATATCTAAAGATATAAACATTAATAATATATCCGATAATAAACGCACTGAAGAAAAATTTGAGACTAATAAAAAATTAAAATTTAAAAATAAAAATCAAGTTTCTGATGAAATTATAAAAGATAATGAAGTCGGTGATAGTATAACTGATGAAAAACAAAAACACTCTTTCATATCTAAATTAACCAATAATATTAATGAAAAATTAACTGGTGGATCTAAAAGAGATGAAAATATAAATGTTGAAGAACCAATTGATGAAAATATATCAACAAATCAAGATTCTCATGAAGAAAGTTCTTTAAACCAAGATGAATCTAATAAAGATAATTCAAATGTTAAATTTCACAATACTATTGAAGATGTGGAAAAGCCTTCTAAATCAAAAGTAAAATTCAGAAAGAAAGTGAATATTCCTGAAATTGATGAAGAAATTAATCAAGAGGTTATAAATTCATTAAACTCTCCTGATGTGATTACAGTTAATCCTGACGAAGCTGACATTTCAAATATTGATGTAATTACTCCCGATGAAGAAGAGAATATTGAAGAAATAGCTAAAGGTTCAATTCATGGGGATGAGTCTATCCATAAAGTCACTCCAACAAAAGAAGATAAAAATAGTTGGGATGATGTAATCACTCCAGAACATAGTGAAGAAGATTTAAAAGAAGTTGAAGATTCTGATTTTTATGATGATTATGAAAATGATGGTTATTATGATCCTGCTACTGATTTAAATAATCCTCTACGTAAAAATACAGTATATCGTGAAGATTTTGTGGATGATAAACCTAAAGATAAGTATTCATTAAAAGCTTTAACTCAATCCTTAAATGAAATGAAAAATGAACTTAAATATATAGATGCATCATTAAAAGAAATTGAAAACCCAACGGAAATTGAGGATGTTTATGTTATAGACCGTATGGAAGAAGAAGATAACTCTATAACACCTGCACATGCTGAAAATGATGAAGAGCAAGCGGATTATAAAACACCTGTTGATGATAATTTAGATACAATTATTAGTAATATAAACGATGATATTACTAAAAAAGAAAAACAATTAAATAATGTTCTTAAATCTTATGATGATAGAAAGATTTCAAGAAAAGTAACTAATATGGAAGATTATGTTGTTTCATATGAAGAAGCAAATAATATTAAAATCACTAAACCTGCAGATTTATATGAAAGACCAATTAAAGATGTTTCAATAGACATTGATGATATTATTAAACAAGAAAGTCCAATACATATTGATACATTAATTTTACGTTTACGTGAATCTTGTAACCTTAAAAGAGCAGGAACCAAATTTAAAGATGCTATTAATTTAGCATTAAAATATTCTGAAGATGAAGGATTCATTAAACGTGAAGGCGATTTCTTATTCTATAATGGAAGTAAGATTGTATTAGTTAGAAAAAGAGTAAAACCTAATATTAACTTTATAAGTGATGCAGAAATTAAAGAAAATGTCTTATTAGTTCTTAAACTTCAGCAATCTGTAGAAACCAAGAAATTAGTTAAAAAAGTAGCAAATAATTTCGGTTTTAAATCAACTAGTAAAAAAACTAGTAAACGTATAACTGATGTTATTGATTACATGATTGGTAAAGAAGAAGCAACTAATAATGAGGGACATATAGAATTATTATAGAATAATATAATATTATGAGGGTACTAAAAATATGATGTTTGAAGTTTTAGGTGGTGATAAAAATTATATCACAAAACAAAAAATTGAAAAATTCACAGATTTTTACACCCCTTCAAACCCTGTTAAAAAAGTTCCAGATTTCATTTATGAAGATGTTTTACAATTAGTAGATTATGATGTAAATATTTTCATCCCTTATAAAGATGGTGAAGATTTCATTGTTCAACATTTAAGCAAATTAATTAAAAATCATTGTAAAATAAAGAATGATGAAGAAATTAAGGGTTGTCTCTTTTCTGAAGTATTTCCGGTTTATGTTAATATTCATATTTTAAATTTATTACAAGAAGCTTTTAAGAAAAAAACATCCATACACTTTCAAATAAATGAATATCCTGATGATAATCTTTTATTTAAACATTATGATTGTAATATAATAATTTCTGGAGATCTTGCTTTTCTTTTAATTAAAGATGATACTGATTTAGTTTTAAATCAACTTAGTGAAACTAAGAGTATTTTTGAAAATTCACCTTATGGTTTAGCTATTTATCAAGATGATAAATTTGTTAAAGTTAATGCTAAATTTTTAGAAATGATAGAAATTTCACAAGTTGATTTTTCAAAAAAAGATTATGATTTTGAAAATGTTCATCTTCACCCTTTAGATTATTCAATGGAATCTTTTAATGAAAGAACTAGTCAATTATTAATAAATAAAATTTTTCAAACATTACAATTAATGGAATTTAATGATTCCAAGGGAGAAACTCATTGGTATAATATTACAGGTGCTCCAATACAGTATAATCATCAAAATGCAGCATTATTTAAAATTTTTGATTATACTAAAAATAAAAATATTTATGATAAATCTTTGACTGTGGAAAAAGCTTTGAAATTAGTTGAATCTCATGAAAAATTTGCTCTTTTAAGTTATGATTCTCAAAAAGGGTTTTTTGTCACAGATGAATTTTTTAATATCCTTGAAACAGAACCATTTGAAATTCATAGTAATATAGATAATCTTTTAAATTTTTTAACACTAGAAGATAAGATAAATTTTAATGTATATTTAAATAAATTGTGCGATAATCATGTTTTAGAATCTGATTTTCATTGTACAGTTAAATTAAAAAATGATAAAATTAAACATTTATTAATTTTTAATAAAATTATTTCTTGGGATGATGATGGAATTCCTGCTTCATCTGTTTCATACATGTTAGATGAAACTGAAACAGTTTTACGTGAACGACGACTTGAATGTGCAGATCATGATAAAACAGTGCTTTTAAAGGAAATTCATCATAGAGTTAAAAATAATTTACAAATAATTTTAAGTTTGATTAGTTTAGATGAAAGATATAATAAAAATGATTTAAAATCAATTTTAGATTCTACTAAGAGTCGTATTGAAGCTATGGCTTTAATCCATCAAAAAACTTATGAATCTGAAAATTTATCACATGTTAATGTTGAAGATTTCTTTAAAGATTATTGTCATAGTATATTGAATTTATATGAACTGGAAAATGAAATTATTATTCATTATGATATTAATAATGACATAGAGTTTTCAATTGATTATATAACTCCTTTAAGTTTAATAATTAATGAATTTGTAACAAATTCTGTTAAATATGCATTTCCATCTACTAATCAAAATGAAAAAAATATATTTTTAAGCATTAAAGTTGTTGATGATGAAGTTATTTTAAAGTTTAAAGATAATGGAATTGGATTACCTGAAGATTTAAATATTTATAATAGTCCTTCTTTAGGTTTAACTATTATTAATAATCTTACAGTTCAAATTAATGGTGAGCTATTTAAAGAAGATTGTGAGGGTGCTGGTTTTAAATTAGTATTCCCTATTAAATGATGATTTTTTTAAATTTTTAATAATTAATTAGTAAGAGGAGAATTTATGACTGTTTATTGCCCAGAATGTGGAGAAGATAATCGGGATAATGCGAAATTTTGTCATGAGTGTGGTGCTGATTTAAGTAAAAATAATATAAAAACTAATGATAATAAAGGGGTAAGTGATTCTAAAAAATTTATTATTGCTGCGTTAATTGTTGTTTTAGCTTGTTTAATTATGTTCATATTAGCATTTTTAGTATTTAATCAAAGCTGAATTTTTTAAATTTTTATTCTTATTAATTTTTATTTATAAAATTTTAAATAATACTTTTTTTAAATTTAATAATTGTATATTGTTATAAATGATTTTTTGTTTATAAATAAAAAAGGTTTTTAATTTTTTTCATGATGGAGGGGAAAAAAGAAAAATGACAATTTATTGTTCGAATTGTGGAGAAGAAAATGAAGATAGTGCGAAATTTTGCAGAAAATGTGGTGCTAGTTTAAATAGTAATATTAAGAAAATTAATAGTTCTGATAATTTAGGAAATGTTAATAAAAAATATATAATTACCGGTTTAATCATTATTTTAGCAGTTATTTTAATTGCGGCAGGTGCTTATTTTGCTTTTAGTCAGAATAATATGAAGACTATGGATTTTGGTGCTTATACTATGGATGTGCCAGATGATGCAAATTTTATTAATAATTCTTCAACTGCAGGTTTAAGTTCTTTTGTTGATAGTACTAATCATTTAATGACTACATTTATTTATACAGATTCCTTATCTAATGCAGCTGGAGCTGCAGGTATAAAAGCCAGTTTTGAAAGTTATCCTACTGTGAATAATGATAAACTTAAAGTAAATAATTGTACTATTCATAAAATTAGTACTGGTGGAGATTTCGGCTATGTAGCTCTTTATAATCCTACTGGAATTTATATAGTTGTTGCTTCTGATAATCTTGATGAATTAGTAGAAATGGTTAATAGTATACAAGTAAAAACTATTCAAAATACTACTAGCTCTAGTTCTTCTGATACTAGTAGTTCTTCAAGTAATAGTGGATCTTCTAGTTCTTCTAGTTCTGGTATTTCTAGTCAAGGCACTGTTAATATAAATGGAAATGATTATAACCGTGTGTATTATAGTGATGGTTCTTATAAAACTTATGGAACTAAAACAGGTTTATTATATCAAAATACACATGATAGCCAACCAACTGAAGCAGAGGTTTATGATCACCCTATTTAATATTTTATTTTCATTTTTTTAAAATACAAATTTAAATTATAATTATAATAATTTCGGAGGAATAAAATTGAAATGCCCTCACTGTGGTGCTGAAAATAAGGAAGGAGCAAGTATTTGTACGGAATGTGGTAAACCAATATATGAAATACAAACTAAAATTAAAGAATCTAAAGATGAGAGATTATTAACTAAAAAAATTATTAGAACTGCGGTAATTGTAATCGTTGTATTATTAATTCTTGTATCTGGTGTTTATTTATTCGTAACTAATAATAATGACACTAATAATATTAGTTTAGGTTCTTGTACAATGGAAATTCCTTCAAATATTAATTTAACCCAAGTAAATGTTTCTAATAACACTAATTTACAAACTTACACAGATACTAATAAAAATGTTATGGTTTCATATTTGAATGCTTCTAATCCTGAAACTTCAAATAATATTAAAGAAGTTACTACTAATTTAGGTAGTTACACTAAATTAACTAATAAATCTTTAAATGCAAATTGTACTATTTATGCAGTTTCAAGTAAACTAGGATATAATTATATGGGAACATATCATTCTAATAATGCTTTCATTTTAATTGGTGGAAATGACTTAAATGATATTGCGGATATGTTAAATAGTATTAAATCTTAATTTTTTTATTTTTTCATTTTTTTTTATTGGGAATTTAATTTCAAAGCATGTTCCTTTTACATTTTTAATTTCTTCTAATTTTCCATTAATTTGTTTTGTTAAAGTTTTAATAACTGTAAAGCCTAAACTATCTAAATTATTTAAATCAAAATCTTCAGGTAATCCTACTCCATCATCAATAAATGATACTATACCCATATTATTTATTTTATGGAATTTTAAATAGAAAGTTCCTTTTTCTCCATTAGGAAATGCATACTTTATAGTGTTATTTATAAATTCAGTTAATATTAATCCTAAAGGTATTGCTATATCTAAATTTATTTTAGCATCTTCTAAACTTGTATTAAATTCTATTGGGTTAGAATATAAGTTAATTAAACTTTCACCAATATCCGGTAAATAATCTGCAATATTAACAGTTTCTAAATCTGCTGATTTATAAATTATTTCATGTAAATTTGCCATAAAATTTATTCTGTTTCTAGTTGATTCAATTACACTTTCAGGATCATTTTTATTAAATGCATTTTCGAGGTTCATTAAACTTAAAATTATTTGTAAATTATTTTTAACTCTATGATGCACTTCTTTCACAAGTATGTCTTTTTCTTCTAATGTTTGTGATAATTCAGTAGTGGTTTTTTCTAATCTCTTTTGATAAATTACCATTTCAGTTATGTCTTGAATAAATGCAGTTTTGCTTTTTATTTTACCATTATTATCAAATTTTGTTTTAGCATTTATAGATAAATATTTTTTATTATTTTTATAGGTGATTACTTGTAATGTGTCCTTGAAACTTGTTATTTCTTCAGAATTTAAGTAAGATTCCCATAATATTTTGTCTTTAGGTATTAAAAATTGTTTTATTAAAAATGTGTTTTTAGGGAATTTATTTGGAGGTATATCTAATATTTTATATATTTCAGATGTCCAAGTAATTTTATTTTCTTCACAACTTCCTATAGCTATTAAAATATTTTCTTGTATAAATTCTAAATCATCTTGAAGTTTTATTGCCTTTAATTCTTTTTCTTTTAAGTTTGTAATATCAATGAATGTAAAATGTAATCCTAATTGGTTATGTATTGTTTTTGGAATTATATTCAATATAGCCCATCTTTCTCCATCTTTTTGTAAAATTTTTACTTCATCAGTAAAATTATACTTTTCCCTATTTTTGATTTTATTTGTTAATTCCATGAATTTATCTGGTTTAGTTGATTGAAGTATTACTTTATCTTTAGGGTATGGGGAATTTATTAATTTTTCTTTAGGAGTTTGAAATAAATCAGCAAAGCTTTGGTTGCATTTATATATCTGATTATCTATAATAAATGCCATTGCTTTATTAGAATTATTTAATAAATTATTTTCATTTTGAAATAGTGTTTCGAATTCATTTTCGTAATTAATACTAATAATTATACTATTCTGATATTTGAATATTGTATCTATAAATGTTATAAGTAATTTATCATCATCATAATACATTAAATTTACTTTTTCTGTTTTTCCGGTATTGTAAACTCTATCAAAGATGTTTTTAAAGTCATCATAAGGTTTTAGAAATAGTGTTTCGAAGTATAATTGTCCATTAATGTTATCTTCTGCTGTAGTTACTAAAGGTATTATTTTACTTAAGTTCCGTATTATGTAATCATCATTATATGGTGTTAAAACTCCTCCCCCCTAAAATGTTATTATCTAATAATGGTTGGAAAGGTAATTTTTCTAATTTTGTTAAAGGTTTCTTCTTTACCTTAATGTTTGGATTAACTTTGATTTCACCTATCTTAGTATTATCCTCATTGAGCAGTACTAATTTTTTCATTTTTTACCCCTTAATATTTTAATATAATGATATATTATTTATTTTTACTTTATTAAATAATTTTTTTAAAGTTTGATTAATAATACATTAATTCAGATTAAATATAATTATATTGAAGATTTATTATAAAAAAATGGGGAATTAAGAAATTCAATACTTACCTTTTATAATTTCTTTTTTTTAATCAGTAAAGTTTATCTCATAAGCAGTACCTGGTAGAGGTAGTAGTTCTATAGATCCTTCAATTTGTTCAGTTAAACTTTTTATTAATATTATACCAACATCTTTTGGGTTTTCTATATTAACATTTGAAGGTAAACCAATTCCATTATCTGCTATTAATAATTTTATTAATCCTTTAGAATTCTTTTCTAAGCTGATTTTAATATTGCCTTTTTCATTACTTGGGAATGCATATGCAAAACTATTATTAATTATGCCGGAAATGATTAAACTTAAAGGAATAGCTTTATCTATTCCTACTTTTACATCATCTAAATTAAAATCTAAATTTATATTTGGTTTTTTATTTCTTTTTGAAATGTTTTGCACTTCTTCTTCAATATATTCTTTTAAATTTATATGAACGTTATCATTTGATTGATAAATTTTTTTATGAACTGTTGCCATACTATTTATACGATTTTTTGTAGATTCTAAAATTTCTTTTGGTTTATTGGGTTTATAATGCATATTAAGGTTTAATAAACTGGATATTATTTGTAAATTGTTTTTAACTCTGTGATGTACTTCTTTTAAGAGGATTTCTTTTTCATTATTTAAATTTCTAAGTTCTTTTTGCTCCCAAACTTTCTCACTAATATCTTGGAGGTATCCTACACCTTGAACTAATTTACCATCTTTATCAGTTTTAAAATCAACATATAATTCAATGTCCTTTATTCCTTTTTGTGTTTCTATTTTTGTTCGAATTAATGCTGTTTGAGTTTTTTTAAGTTCATCAAATAATAGAGAATTAACTCTCTCAAATTCTTCTTTTACAATGTAATGTTGGATTATGTCATCATTTAAATCAAGGTCTTCTTTTTTTTCTTCAATTATATTATAGAATTCATCACTCCATTCAAAACCGTTATGGCAATCCCAGTAAATATATGCTATTTTGCTTACGTCTGAAACCATATTAAGTGCATTATCTAATTTTTCTGCCCGTATTTGATGATTCACTCCTTCTGTTATGTCAAAAGCATAGAATAGTGCTGCTGGTTTTCCATTAAAACGGGAGGGTTGCATTGTAGATTTAACATAAACAGTTTGCCCATTTTTATGTTTTAGGGTTAAAATATCAGTATAATTAAACATTTCTTTTTTAATTATTTTTGTATAAATTTCATGGATTTTAGAAGGTGTTGGGTTTCTTTTAAATTGGGGATTATTAAAGTAAAAATTTTTACCTATAATTTCACTTGGAGTATAACCTGTAATTTTTTCAATTGCACTATTTGCTTCTACAATTTTTTGGTCTTGAATAATCATTAAAGGATCAGGTGCATTATATAATAATTCAATTTCATTTTCATCAATTAATTTAAACTTAGATTCCACATAAAAAATAATAACAATGTTATTCTTATGTTTAAAAATTTTTTGATTAGATTCATATAATAATGAATTATCTCCATAGTATAAGAGTTTAATATTTCGTGAATTTCCTGTTTTATAAACTTCATCAAAGATTTCCTTAAAACCTAAATCCATCATTAAAGGACATAATTTAAAAAAAGATTTATTAAATAAACTATAATCACTAATATCTGGGTTAAACGGGGATTTACTAAAGTTAGAATATTGTATAACATAATCCTTACAATTATTATAAGGTATAAGTACATTAACTATTTCATTAAAGTTATCTAAAAAATCTTTATCATTATAAGGTTTCAAATCACTTATAACATTAGTGGTTTCTTTTAGTAAACTAGTTTTATTAATGTTCTTATTAAGTATTATATTATTATTTTCATCTAATAATTGACATTTTACTTTCATATTAGGGACATCTCGTTTATAACTTATTTAATCATATTTTTAAAATTAAGAAGCGAATCAAGAGAAAATTTTTTAATTTTTAAAGTTTTTTTCATAAATTAAGATTTTTATTATTCAATTAAATAATTATATATCCAAGATATAAACATTTTTCTATAATTACTTTTAGTTTATTAAAACAAAAAAAATATAAATTTTCATTTTTTAAATTTAAATTAAATTTCTATTTTATTTAAGAATTCATAATATTTTTTTTTTAAGTATAAATGCTTAAAATCATATAAAATATATTAAAGAATTAATTTTTTTTAGGGAGGAATATTATATTTTTATGATTAATGAAGATTTACCAATTAAAAAGAAATACTATAAAACTTGTGAAAGTTTACAAAATTATGTTGAAAATTATGCTAAATATACTAATGAGTTAACAAATGCTATTAACTTATCAAATAAAGTTAGAATTAAAAGTATTAATCATTTGAAGGATTCACCATCACCAAATGAAATAGAATTAATATGTAATGATATTGCTCAAGTAAATATGAATGAATATAGCGTAATTAAAGAGAATTCAGATTTAATATTTGAAAACTTAACAAAAATAATAAATATTGGATTTTATTTCACAAAACTTTACAATGAACCAATTTTAAAAGAAGAAAAAGAAGATATTTATAATTCCATAAATGCATTAATAGGGTTCAAAAAATCCATTATACAAAACCAAGAAAATTTAAATAATAATATAAAAGTCATGACTAATTTAAAAGTGCCTAATGATTTTGTAACAAATTCATTCAATGATTTAATCGAAATTAATAAAAAAAGAAATAAGAAATATAGTGAAATATTAGATTCATTAAATAAATTAGAAATTGAATTTAAGAAAATATAAAAAGTTTTTTCTAATTTAAAAAATAGTTAAAAAATGTGTTATGGTTTTTAGATTTTAAATTTTAATTCTAAACCAAAACCTTTAACATTACTTAATTGTGTTAAATTTGCATCTAATTGTTGTGTGAAGTTTCGAATAATAATAAAACCTAAACTTTCAGCAGTGAACAAATCAACACCATTTGCTAACCCTACACCATCATCCCAAATCTTTAAATCTAATATTCCATCAATGTTTTTAATGGTAATATAATAATTTCCTTCAACTTCATTAGGGAATGCATATTTTATAGTGTTTAATGAAACTTCATTAACAAGTAAACCAAGAGGAATGCTACGATCCATATCTATTTCAATAGGTTCAATATCTAAATGTAATTTAATATTACCCTTAGAGTAAAGGTTAAATAAATTATTAATTGCATCTTCAAGGAATGTTTTTAAATTAACATTAGATAAACTATCACTATTATAAACCTCCTCGTGTGTTAAAGCCATAGTATGAATACGATTATATGCTTGATTTAAAACATATTCTGGATTATTTTTATTAAATCTTGATTCAAGATTTAAAAAGCTTAAAATAAGTTGTAGATTATTCTTAACACGATGATGAACTTCTTGTAAAAGCACTTTTCGATCTTCTGATAATTGTTTTAATGTTTCTTCATATTCCACGGTTTCTGTAACGTCTTGAATAAATCCAACAATTTTAATTAATTCATGTTTATCATCAAATTTACCAGTAGCTTTGCATGAAAAAATACGATTATTACCTTTAGCTGTGAGAATACGATATTTAATTTGGAAATTTGGATTTTCATAAGAAACACTATTTACTAATTTAAATATTTTCTTTAAATCTTCAGGTACAACAACATTTATTAAATCATTAGAAGCTGTTTCTTCTTTTGTTGTTTCACAAAGATTGTACGCTTCATCTGTATATGTAAAATTTCCATCTTTATAAGTGGTTATGAATATTTTACTTAAACTTTGTATTTGATTAATATTATCTTGTAATTCAAAAGCTTCATTTTTAGCTAATGTTTCTTCAGTAACATCCATTATAAAACCAATCTTTCTAATAACCTGCCCATATTTATTAAATATTGCCTTATTTTGACTGTAAATATATTTTAAAGTATTGTCTTGACTAATTATACGGTAGGTTACTTCACTTGTTGGTTTACTTGTACTTAAATCAAATACCTCTACTAATTTATTTTTATCTTCTGGGACTAAAAATTCATGCATTAAAGAGACAGTATCAGGATATTCATTAGGAGTTATTCCAAAGATTTTATAAATTTCTGGGGTGTAGGAATATTTTCCCTTCTCATAAGTTGTAAGTCCAATTTTACTTGTATCTTGGATTAATTCAAAGTTTTCCTGTAATTTTAAAGCATTTTGTTCTGATTTAACTTCGTCTGTAATATCTTGTGTGAATGTGTAAATATTACGCTTATTGTTAATATATTGAACACTAAATAATGATTTTAAATATTTAATATTCCCTTTTGCGGTTTTAATTCCATAAATACATTTCTCTATCTGATTATCACTTAAATTATCAATGATTGTTTGAATTTTTTCATCTTCACCTGGAAGTGTGTAATAGTAAATGAAATTATCATTAGAGTTTAAATCCACATTATTCTGATTGATTTCAAGGATTTCATAAATTTCAGGTGTCCATTTAACAGTATTTCCTTCACGGATACTAATAGCAGTCTTATAACCTTTTTGTTTATTCATAAAGTTATCAAGAAAACTTAAATCAGTATCACCTGTTTCTTTAATTTTTTTAATATAATGAAAACCAATTTGTATCAAATTATCATCAATTTGGCGAATATAAGTATTAAACCATAAATTATCTCCATCTTTGGTTAATATTTCACATTCTAAATTAGAGTTCTCAATTTCACTTTTAAAAATAGCACTGAAATTATCAATAAAACTTGTTAATCCTTTAGGATTATTATGGATTGTTTTAACAATATTATCAATTCCTTTTTTATTTAATTCAGTTATACTATAACCAATTTTTTCTTTAAATGCTTGGTTTGATTTAATAATTTGATAATCATTGTTGATTTGCAATCTTGGAATGTATGCTTCTTCAAAAACACGATTGCTACGTTTTTTTTCTTGATAAATTTTAGTTTTATCTCTAAAAATTAAGTAGTAATACTCGTTTTGTTTAAAAAAGGATACTTTATAAAATTTTAATAGTTTTTCATTAATTAATAATTGTAAATCAAATTCTATATCTAATTTTATTGTTGTTTGATTATCATTTAATTTTTCATATAATGGGTTAAATCTAAAAACTTCACTTAAAAGTCTTCCTTTTAAATAATCCCCAAGATTAGGTATATACTCATTAAAGAAAGTATTACTTGAATAAAGGAATAAGAAATCATTATTCTTTAAGGGTTTTAATATACAAATATTATCATCTAATTTATCAAATACTGGAGCTAAACTGAAAGATTCAATATTTTCGTATCTGGGACATTCACAGATTAATTCATTTAAATCTTTAAATCTATATGAATAATTTTTTTTCTGTTTTTTAAATTCAAGTGTTAAAGTATACATTACCTTACCTTACCTTCTATGAATAATTTATAATTATTTTATTTTATCATGCTTTTATTATTTATCTTTTTTTAAATTATTTATTTTATTAAATAAAAAAATGTTGTAAGGTTTGATTTTATTTAATTTTTCTCCAAAAATAAGATAGTTTTTATACTATAAAACTAATATCTTTATTTAATATAAAAATTTAAAATATAATATCTAAAAAAATACTTACCAAATGCTATGCTAAAACAAGTATTAAATAAAAAACAAAAAAAATAATCAAACCAAAAAAATAAATTAAGGTGGGAAAACACTAAAATGACTAATAATACAAGTAAAAAACAAATCATACTCAAGGGAGCAAGAGAACACAACTTACAAAACATTAACTTATCTCTCCCTAGGGAAGACTTCATAGTAATAACTGGACTAAGTGGATCAGGAAAAACAACCCTTGCATTTGACACAATATATGCAGAAGGACAAAGAAGATATGTAGAATCCCTATCAGCTTATGCAAGACAATTTCTGGGACAAATGAAAAAACCTGAAGTAGATTACATAGAAGGATTAAGTCCAGCAATAAGTATAGATCAAAAAACTACACGTGAAAACCCAAGATCAACAGTTGGAACAATAACAGAAATCTATGATTACCTTAGATTATTATATGCAAGAATAGGAATACCACACTGTCCAGAATGTGGAAAAGAAATCAGTCAACAAACAATAGGTCAAATAGCACAAAACATCATAAGTGAAGGAGAAGGATTAAAAGTACAAATCCTCGCACCAATTATCAAAGACAGAAAAGGACAACATAAAAATGTCTTCGAAGATTTAAGAGAAAAAGGATTTGTAAGAGTACGAGTTGATGGTGAAATTCATGAACTAGAAGAAACATTTAACCTTAAAAAAACATTCAAACATACTATAGAAGTAATTGTTGATAGATTAATAATCAGAAAAGATTTAGACTTCAACAGAAGACTATCTGACTCATTAGAAACAGCTAGTCAATTTGGGGAAGGAGTAATAAATGTCCTATATGAAAACAAACAAGGGGATAAATATGAGAAAATGTACTCTGAAGACTTTGCTTGTCCAGACTGTGGAATAAGCTTTGATGAATTATCTCCAAGAATGTTCAGTTTTAACAGTCCACATGGAGCATGTCCAGAATGTAATGGGATAGGTTCTAAATTAGAAATCAACCCGGACTTGGTAGTACCTAATCCTGATTTAAGCTTAAATGAAGGAGCAATAATACCATGGAGTAAAAATAATAAAAAAGAAGGATACTACAGTCAAATGTTACAAGCATTATCCAATCATTACAATTTCAGTATGGATGTACCATTCAAGGACTTACCAAAAGAAGTACAAGACATAATATTATTCGGAACAGATGAGAGAATAGCCTTTGCATTTCAAAGAAGAAACAAATCATATCATGTAAACCGTAAATATGAAGGAGTTGTAGTAAGGTTACAAAGATTATACTTTGAAACCAAATCTAATGGGAACCGTAAATATATTAAAAAATTTATGAGTGACAGGGAATGTTATGTTTGTCATGGGAGAAGATTAAAACCAGAAGCACTAGCAGTAACAGTAGGGGAATTAAACATTGCAGAAATATGTGAATTAGCAATAAAAGACTCTTACCAATTTTTCCAAGACTTACAACTAAGTGATAGGGACCAATTCATAGCAAAAGAAATCCTAAAAGAAATAAATCAAAGACTCAAATTCTTAATTGATGTAGGTTTAGATTACATAAGCTTATCAAGAAGTAGTGGGACCTTATCTGGAGGAGAAGCACAAAGAATAAGATTAGCTACACAGATAGGTTCAGGATTAGTGGGGGTATGTTATATTTTAGATGAACCAAGTATAGGATTGCATCAAAGAGATAATCTAAAATTAATAGATGCTCTTAAACATTTAAGAGACATAGGAAATACCTTAATTATTGTAGAACACGATGAAGAAACAATATTATCAGCAGATTATGTAGTGGATATAGGTCCTGGAGCAGGTGAACATGGAGGAAACATTGTAGCCGCAGGTACACCATTAGAAATAATGGAATCTCCAGATTCAATAACAGGTAAATACTTATCCCGAAAAGAAACAATACTCATACCTAAAAAACGCAGAGAAGGAAATGGTAAAAACATAATAATACATGGAGCACGTCAAAATAATTTAAAAAATATAGATGTAACCATACCATTAGGATTATTTACTTGTATAACTGGAGTAAGTGGGTCTGGTAAAAGTAGTTTAATAAATCAAATCCTCTATAAAGGACTTGCAACTATAATTAATCGTAAATACATGTATGCAGGTGAACATGATAGTATTGAAGGTGCGAGAAATATTGATAAAATCATTATAATAGATCAAAAACCAATAGGGCGAACACCAAGAAGTAATCCAGCAACATATATTGGATTATTCACCCCTATCCGTGAATTATTTGCTAAAACACCTTTAGCTAAAGCAAGAGGATATAAACCTGGTCGATTTAGTTTTAATGTTAAAGGAGGGAGATGTGAAGCTTGTCATGGTGATGGAATTGTTCAAATAGAAATGCACTTCTTAGCAGATGTATTTGTTCCATGTGATGTTTGTAAAGGTAAAAGATATAATGAAGAAACTTTAGATGTGCGTTATAAAGGGAAAAACATTTATGAAGTACTGGAGATGACAGTTGAAGAAGCATTAGAATTCTTTGAAAATGTGCCAAATATTTATAAAAAATTAAAAACCTTAAATGATGTGGGATTAGGATACATGAAACTAGGTCAACCAGCAACAACTCTTTCAGGTGGAGAAGCACAACGTGTGAAACTAGCTAAAGAATTATCCCGGGCAAGTACAGGTAAAACATTATACATCCTTGATGAACCAACTACAGGATTACACTTTGCAGATATAAAAAGATTACTTAGTGTATTAGACCGTTTAACTGATGCAGGAAACAGTGTAGTGGTGATAGAACATAATTTAGATGTTATAAAAACTGCCGATCATATAATAGATTTAGGACCTGAAGGAGGAGATGGTGGTGGAAGAGTAATTGCAACAGGAACACCAGAAGAAGTAGCAGAAAGTGGAACATACACTGGAAATTACTTAAAAGAAATATTAAATGAAAATATTACACCATTAGCTAAAAAATTAATTGAAGAACATAATACAAAAATAGAAAGTAAATAAAAAAAATATTTAGATGATTGTAAAAAAAAGTAGTATGAAATTTTTAATGATATTATTTCTTACCAGTTATCCTAGAAATTTTATCATTAATATATCTTAAAACATACTCATTACTTTCTTTATTAATTAATTTTTTTAATTCAGGAACACTATTAATTTTTTTAACAGCAGCATATCGTACTTCCCAATCATTATCAGAGACAGCAATTTTTTTAATAATTGAATCCTTTTTAAGTTTATTAGTAGCTTCTACACGTGTATCTTTATAATGGGAATTCAAGGCTAATTTTTCTAAAGTATCCATATTTCTTATTTTTTGAGTTGCATGTATACGTATTTCATTATATCCAGGGTTTTCACTTAATTCAATAAATGATTTCTCTTTTTTAAGTTTATTAAAAGATTCATGTCTAGTATCTTCAAAACTACTATTAACACTTATTTCTTTTAAAACATTCTCAGATTTTATTTTATTTAATGCAACTTTTCTAATCTTACTGTTCTGATTATTTTCTGCAATTTCTTCTAAATATTTCTCATCAGTAAACTTAGGATTTTCTATAGCAATTTTACAAGTATATTCATCATCTTCCTTATCAATGATGTCTTTTAAAAGTTTTTGATTACCTATTTTTTTTATTGCATCAATTCTAACAAATTTATCCTTATTATTTTTAGCTAAATCTTCTAAAATTTCTGGCTTTGTAATCTTTTTCATTGCTTCAATTAGTATGGAATGATCTTTACTTTCATTTAAAATTTTACGTAATGTTTCTTCATCATTTAATTTCTCTATAGCTACTAATTGGACTTCCTTATTTTCAGTGTTTAATGCTATTTCTTTTATTAATTCTTGATTTTCTTTAGGAATTTTGTTCATTGCATAAGCTCTTACTTTTTCATTTTTCTCATTTTTCGCAATACCTCTTAAAAGATCAACATCAGTAATATGGTTAATTACTTCCATTTTAACATCTTTATCTGGATTGTTTTTAATGATTTCTTCAAATAAGTCTTTATCATTTTTTTCCATTTTTTGTAAGGCTTTAACTACAATGTTTTTATTGCTTGAATTTAGTGCTATTTTTTTATAATTTTTTTCCTTTTTAATCTTGTTTAAAGCTTCTGTTTGGATTTTTTTATCTTTAGCATTAATTGCAATATCTGTTAAAATTTCTTCATCATCAATTTCTTCTAATGATTTTTGTCTTGCTTGTTTATTTTTGTCATTTTTTGCAACTTCAGCAAAAGCTCTTTTTTCATCACCTAATAGTTTCCAAGCAACCATTCTTGAATCAGTGTATTCAGCATTTTCTGCTACATCATGGATAATTGAAGGTTTTTCTATACGATTAATTGCGAATAATCGCACATATTTATCTTTAAAGTGTTTACCTACTTCAGCTAAATCTTTTTGGTCTCTAATTTGACTTACTGCGGCTAATCGTACATGTCTATTATTACTTGTTTTTGCAAGGTCTTTTAGGATATTATTCCCTCTTTTTTCATGTTCTTGTTGTGTTAAATCTTCTTGAGCCTGTTGTTGGTTTTCCTCTTCTACTATATTTTGGTTTTCTTTGTCTTGGTCTTCTTTTTTATCTTTTTTTAAGAAATTGAATAATCCCATATTACTTTTCACCTCACATTTTTTAAGTTAATTATATATTTCTTATTTATATTATAAGTTTCTATAATTCCTTTAGTTTAGTTAATATTTCTATTTTTGTTTTATTTTTGAATAAAAAAATATATTAAAGTTTAATTTTTTTTAATTTATTTCTAAAAAATTAAATATTATTAATTAATAAAATAATCTTATATAATATATGTGAGGTGAAAAATTCATGGAAATAACTGATAATTTGAAAGAATCATTAAACTTTCCTATTCAAAATTATGAAAAATGGCTAATTGTTGGTGTATTATTCTTAATTATTGGAATATTTAGTTTTTTAAATACTAGTTATCCTAGTAGTGTAATGTCTACTATTAATACTATAGTTGATATTGTTCTTGGTTTAATCCTTTTTGGATATTCTATTAGTATTATTAAAGCTACTATTAATGGTGAAGATCTTCCACAATTTGATATTGTTAAGAATATTGTAGATGGAGTTAAAGTTGCAGTTTTAGATTTTGTATATTTAATTATACCAACTATAATTACTATTCTTGTTGCTTGGGGTACTGGTGTTTTCTCAAATTTCATTAAAGTAGTTAATATTTTTGCTAATAATGCTACAGCTTCAAGTGCTTCTATACCAGCAAGTTTATCTACAAGTTTAACTTATGGGGTTATAATTACTGTTATAATTGCAGTTATCTTATATCTTATATTTATATTATTAGCTTATATTGGTATGGCTCGTATGGCTGAATTTGATAGTTTAAAAGAAGGATTATCCTTTGTTGAAGTATTCCATAAAATAAGTTCTATTGGCTGGATGAAATATGTAGGATGGTTCATACTTTTTGTTATAATTTTAATGGTTTTAAGTTTAATTAGTGGTTTAATAGATATGATTCCTTATGTCGGTACATTTATAAATGCATTAATTGTAAGTTCATTTATAATGTTATTTACTTATCGTTCATTAGGGAATATTTATAATGAATAATAAATATTTTTAAATCCAAACCATTATTTTTATTTTTTTCTTTTAAAACTTTTAATTATTTTTTTAATAATTCTACTTTTTCTGAACAAAATTTTATAATAGTTTAAATAATAATTTTATGTTCAATTTTTAACTAGAAAATTCAATGACACTCTCTATTTTTATGAAAAAAATTTAAATACTTTAAACAAGAAAAATTTAATTATAATTATTATTTTATAATAATTAATTAATTTTTTTTATAAAAATGTATTAAATAAAAAACTTAAAAAATTAAGGAAGTGTTTTCGAGTTGAATTTAACTCAAATGGTTAAAATATCCTTAAAATATCCTTTTGAAAATAAAAAAGAATGGTTGTTACTTGGAATTATATTTTGTATTATAGAATTATTCAATGCTATTGCAGAAACTTTAGTAAGTCCAGAAGTTGCAGGGATTATAAAATTTATTTCATTAATAATAGCAGTTTTTGTAGCTGGTTATGAAGTAAATGTAATTCACCATGCAATTCACGAATTAGAAGGGCTCCTGATTTTAATTGGAAGAAAAGTCTAGTTGAAGGTTTAAGATCTAAAGTATTCTATATTTTATACTTATTAATCCCAGTAGTAATTATCTATTTTGTAGCCTTTTTAACAAATCTCGGTAAAAATATTGGAATTGTAACTACAGCATTAAAAACTCATAAATATTTAAGTACAGTAATTGCTAATCAAGGTTTAAGTGATGCTTTTAAAATTAGTCAATTATCTACAGTAGTACCAGTGGATGTTATTAATAGCCTTATATTTGGTTTAATAGTAACATCAATAGTTGCAATAGTTGTAATTTTCTTATTTGTAATGTTTTCTGTTATAGGTCATATTATAAGTGATACTCATGGATTTAAACATGGTTTTAATCATAAATTAATATTTGAAAAAATTGGTAAAATTGGTTGGGGTAAAATGTTAGCATGGTATATAAGTTTAATTATTATAGCATTTGCATTACTCATTTTAGCCACTATTATAGCAGAAATTTTACCATTTGAAATCGGCGTATACTTTGATATGTTATTCATAATATCTTACATATTTATGGCTGGTTTCCATTATGTTGGAATGATTTATACAGAAACAGAATCAAATTAAAATATAATTTTTTTTTGAGTATTAGGAATAAATACTATTTATTTTATTTTTATACTCATTACCTATTTTTTTTTAAATAATAATTTTTTTTATTTTGGAAAAATATTCTATTTACTTTAATATATTATTAACATACTAATTCTAATAAAAAAATATATTTAAATATATATGATGATTAAAATAATAATATTATACTAAAATATTTTAATATAAAAGGAATTGAGTATATATGGGTTCATTAAGCTTACTTAAACAATCATTAAACTATCCAATCAAAGATAAAAAGGACTTCATAGTTATTGCAGTAATATTATCCTTAACTCAAATCGTAGATTTTATACTAATTTCAATATTAAATATAAATTCATCAACTATTATAAGTACAATTAATTTTATTTTTAACATAATAATATTTGGTTATTTATTAAATGTGATTAAAAGCACAATAAAAAATCATGATGAAATGCCTATTTTTTATTTTAAAAAAAATATAATTCCTGGGATAAAAGCGTCAATTCTTAGATTAATATATTTTATAATACCAATATTTTTGACTGTTATATTATCATTTTTCTTAAAATATAATATAGATATATTACATAAAATTCCTGAGTTAATATTAATTATAATAAAACAATCTTATACTTTAAAAGGTTCAGCAAATGCTCTTTATGTTTTTAAAGATTTGGTATTCCATAATTTATTTTTAGCTGTATTTGCATTGATTTTAATAATTATTTTTGATATTGCAGGATTTATTGCAATAGGTAGGCTTGCAGAAACAAATAGTTTAAGAGAAGGTTTAAAAGTTAAAAAAATATTTAAAAAAATAGGATCAATAGGTTGGTTCAAATATATTCATTGGTATGTAATCTTTGTTATTTTCATAATAATATATACAATATTTACTGTAATAGTAAGTTTAATTCCATTGTTGGGGTATATATTGTAAGTTTCATATTAGCTCCTTATTATTTACTATTTAAATATCGTGAAATTGGGATAATGTATAAACAATCAAAAAATAATGAATTATAAAAATTAAAGGAGTGTTTTTTGTTGAAAGGCTTAATATTAATAGAAGATAATTTAGAGGAATATATTAAAACAGGAAAAACTCCAAAAGGAATTAAATTACTTTTAAAAATTTTTAAGAAAAACAATATAGAAACAGATTTAGTTAATTATAAAAACATTAAATTCAATTTAAATCAAGATAATCTTAAATTTACTATTAACAATAAAATATCAGCTAATCCGGATTTTGTTTTAAGTATAATTGTTCCAGAACCAGAAAATCATGATTATTATAATATTAAAAAATGTTTTGAATACTTAAATGTTAAAGTTATAAACCTTATAGATAATGTGAATCTAGCTAGAAATAAATTTTTAACATTAGTAAAAATCAAGAATCATTTGTATAATATTAAGGTTCCAAAAACTATGGAAATTAAAAATTTAGAAGATTCTAAAAATATTATACAGGAATTAGGTTTACCACTTGTAATAAAATTAAATAATGGGTATGGTGGAGAAGGAATAAGTTTAATCCGTAATGAAATTGATTTAAAACATGAACTAAAAAAGATTAGTTTAAAAGAGGAATCTTATATTGCTCAAGAAGCTATAATGACAAGCACTTGTCGAGATGTTAGGATAGTAATATTAAATAATAAATTCTTTTATAGTTTTGAACGATATAATCCAAATGATTTTAGATCTAATAAACATCAAGGTGGAGGATTCAAGGATTACAATCCATCTAAAGACTTAATAAACTTTGCTATTAAAATTTCTAAAATTTTAGGTTTAGATTACTGTGGAATAGACTTTCTTTTTGGGGAATCAGATACATTTTATTTATGTGAAGTAAATACTTTTCCAGGTTTTTCTTATATACTAAAAAAGTATGATGAAGGAGATAATAGTTTTTTAGATAAAATTTATTATTTACTTAATTATTTTTGATATTGTGAAACATATAATTATTTATATTTGTTTTAATAAAGTGTAATTATTATTTTATTTATTATAAAAATTATATTTATAAAGGTTATTTTGATGAATAGTAAATTAAAAAACGCATTTTATATTTTTATCCGTGGATTATGCATGGGTTCAGCAGATATTGTTCCAGGAGTGAGTGGAGGGACAATAGCTTTAATAACAGGAATTTATGAACATTTAATTGGGGCTATTAGTAATATTAAATTCATATGGTTAAAACCATTACTCCATGGTGATTTTCATTCCTTTAAAACTAAATTATTAGAGGATATTGATTTTGAATTTTTCATACCATTACTTTTAGGGATAGCTATAGCTTTCCTGTCTTTGGCAAAGGTTATTAATTTTTGTTTAGATGTGTATACTGCTTATACTTTTGCTTTCTTTTTAGGGTTAATTATAGCATCAGCTTATATTTTATACACTGAACTTGAAGAACTTAATATTAAAAGTTTAATTATTGTTGCAATATTTACAGTTTTAACTTTCATTTTTGTTGGTTTAAATCCTATTGCAGCTAATCATTCTATACCAATAATTTTTATATCTGCACTTATAGCTATTTGTGCTATGATTTTACCAGGTATTAGTGGATCATTTGTTCTTTTACTTTTAGGTCAATATCAATACATGCTTACTTGTTTAGCTAATTTAAAAATAGCGGACATTATAACATTCGTTTTAGGTGCTGTTATTGGTCTTCTTGGTTTTACTCGTGTTATTAAATGGTTATTAGAACATTATAAAGCAGCTACTATTAGTGCTCTTATTGGTATTATGTTAGGTACTATTCGTTTACCTTATGTTAAGATGGCATCTAGTATGGCTGGAACTAATATAATTGCTATTGTTGCTTTAGTAATTATTGGATTTTTTGTTATTTATGTTCTTGAAAAGAAGTTTAAAATGGTTTAATTTTATTCCAATTTAAACAATTTTTTTTCAAATTTTTTCTATATTTTTCCCTATTTTTTAAATAAAAGCTTATAATTGTCTCTTTTTGCATTAAATTTTTTAATAATTTTACTGATTTTTTGTCTTTTTTTCAATAAGTTAATATATTAAAAAGTATAATATTAAAATATTAATTTTTTTTAATTAGTGTGAGGAGGTTGTACTTATATGGCATTTATAAAACGAAAATATTTAATAGATTTAGAAACTATTCTCCATTACTTTGGGGAAGTGGGAATATTTATTGGAATTTCATTATTTATCCCAATTATTGTAGCATTAATTTATGGGGAAGAAGCTTATATAACTCCATTTTTATATGTTGGTATTTTTAGTATTGTTCTTTCTTTAATCCTTAAATTTGGATTTAAAAAACGAAATAAAATGTCAATTAAGTTAAGTATGTTCTTTGTAATGTTCATATGGTTGTATATTTCTTTTTTAGGAGCATTACCTTATGTTCTTTCTGGTGAATTAACTTTTGTGAATGCTTTCTTTGAAGCTATGAGTGGTTTTACTACAACTGGTTTTACAATGTTTTCACCGACTCAAATGATACCTCATTGTATTAACTTTTGGAGAGGTTTCACACAATGGATTGGTGGTTTAGGAATAGTTTTTATGGTTTTAAGTATCATGCAAATTGTTGGAAATGATGTTAAACCATTATACAATGCTGAAGGACGAGATGAACGTATATTTCCAAGTATAAAACATACAACTAAATCAATGCTTTTAATTTACACTGGAATAACTGTTGTGGGTATTATATTATTTATTATTGCTGGAATGCCGGTATTTGACAGTATCTTTTACTCTTTCTCTGCAATATCAACTGGGGGATTTGCTTTATCTTCTTCTAGTATTTATCAATATAATAGTTTTCTTATAGAATTAGTTGCTATTGTTTTAATGATTTTAGGTGGGACAAATTTCAACCTTCATTATGTAGTTTTAAAAGGTAAATGGAGAGAATATTTTAAAGATATTGAAACAAAAATCTTTTTAGTAGTTTCAGTAGTGAGTATTCTTGTTATAGGATTACTTTTAACTTATCATAATGTGTATGGATCTAATATTTTCCATAATTTCCGTTTTGCACTTTTCCAAGTAATATCTGCTATTACAACTACTGGTTTACAAACAAGTTTTGCTCCAGAATTACATGGTGGTTACACTAATTTAGGAGTGTTCATTCTTGTTATTATAATGATTATAGGTGCAGGTACTGGATCTACTGGTGGGGGTATTAAACTTGAAAGAGTTGGAATAATGTATCATTCTATTCAAAACCATATTAAAAGTTTACTTGAACCTTCTAATGCAGTAGTAGTTAATAAGTACCATCATATCAAGGATTATAGGATTGATGATAAGATGATGAAGTATACTTTAACTTTCATTTCTCTTTACTTAATCATTTATATTATTAGTGTTTTAATTGTTTTATTGTATTGTAACGATTTATCTGGTGTTTTATTCGAAATTGCATCTGCTATGGGTAATGTGGGTTTAGGTGATGGATTAGTTGGTCCTACTTCACCATTAGTTGTTAAATTAGTTTATACTTTTGACTTTTGGGCTGGACGTTTAGAAATTTGGCCTGTAGTTATTGTATTTTATAATATTGCAAGAAAATTACATAAAACAATTTAAATTATTCTTTAATTTTTTTTAAAGTTTTATTAATGATAAAAATAATATACTAGTAATTGTTTATATATAGGGGTTTGTGTTAAAATTTTTATTAGAAGCCGTAAATTTACAAATAATTTTGAAACTCTTCTTCATTACTTTGGTGATGCTGGTCTAGTAGTAGGATTAGTTATTTTGCTCCCTATTTTTGTAGCATTTATTTACAAAGAATATGAATTTGTTTTTCCTTTCTTTATTGTAGGTGTTTCTACTATTTTTGTTTCATTAATTCTTATTCATTTTTGTAAAAGAAAAAGTGAAATGACTTTAAAATTAAGTATGTATCTTGCTGTTTTTCTTTGGTTATATTTTGCACTTATTGCGGCATTTCCTTATTTTATAAGTGGAGAGTTAAGTTTTCTTAATGCTTATTTTGAAGCTATGAGTGGTTTAACAACTACTGGGTATAGTATGTTTCCAGATACTGGTGCAATACCTTACACTATTAATTTTTGGAGAGGTTTCACACAATGGTTTGGTGGCTTAGGAATAATTTTTATGGTTTTAAGTTTAATGCAAGTTGCTGGAAATGATGTTACTCCTTTATATCAAGCTGAGGGGAGAAATGAACGTATTTTCCCTAGTATTCGACATACTACAAAATTAATGTTAGTTTTTTATTTATGTTTTACAGCAGTTGGTATTATATGTTTTATTATAGCAGGAATGCCCGTTTTTGATAGTGTATTCTATACTTTTACTGCTTTATCTGGTGGTGGATTTGCTACTAGTAATAATAGTATTTTCCAATATGATAGTTTTAGAATTGAAGTAGTAGCTATGGTTCTAATGATTTTAGGTGCTACTAACTTTAATTTACATTTTATGGTATTTAAGGGTCATATTAAAGAGTATTTTAAAGATATTGAAACTAAAGTTTTTTTAACTGTTTTAATAGTTTCTACACTATTTTTAACAATTCTTTTATTAAATAATCATGTTTATGGTGCTAGTATTTTTGAAAATTTCCGTTTTGCACTTTTCCAGGTAGTATCTGCTATTACAACTACTGGTTTGCAAACTAGTTTTCCTGCACAATTACATCAAGGTTACTATGCAATAGGTACATTAGTTTTAACTATTATTATGATTATAGGTGCAGGTACTGGATCTACTGGAGGAGGTATTAAATGGTACAGAATAGGAGTTATGGTAAAAAGTATTAAAATTCAAATTCTTCATTTATTAAAACCTAGTAAAGCTATTGTACATGCGAAATATTATCATTTAAAAAAGCATGTTATAACAGACAAAATAATGAAAAATACATTAATGTTTATATTAATTTATTTAATAGTTTTTGTTCTCAGTACAATGATTGTTTTAATTTATTATAATGATTTTTCAGGTGTGCTCTTTGAGATTGCTTCAGCTATGGGTAATGTAGGTTTAAGTGATGGTTTAATGACTTATCAATCTCCAAGTATTACTAAGATTGTTTATATTATTGATTTTTGGATTGGTCGTTTAGAAATCTGGCCTGTTCTTATTGTGATTTATAGTATTTTAAGAAAATTTAAAAAAGTAGGTAGAACTGTTGAGAAAGAAGAGAAAGTTGAAATTAAGAAATTGGAAAATAAGTAAATATAATTTCTTTTATAAATATTTCTCTATTCCAGTATCTAATTTTTTCCATACATTAAATGTTACTTCTGGTAATCTTGTTACAAGGTTGGTTAGTTGATCTTGTATTTCTTCAGATTTTTCATTTATTGGTGTTGGTTCATTTGCTGTGTTAAAGTATATTGCAATTTTTTCATCTACTTTTATTACACCTTTTTTCTTAAGTTTTATTTTATCTAACATTACACCTATAAGGTTTAGTTGATAAATTAGATTAGCTTTCTCATCATTATCAAATATTGAATATTCAATAGTATAAAGTTCATTTTTCTTATATTCTTCATACTTTAATCTTAGGTAACTGTAAGCATTATTGTTTATTGGATAATAATAATCAAAGTCTTCATCTTTAAAATCAACTTTCTTAAAAATCAAAACTCTATTATCACTAGCTTCAACCTTATCTAACAATTCTGGTTTTAAATCCTTTCTAATGCTACTAATCTTACTTTCAAAATCTTTCATAAAAAAACTTCCCCATATTATAAAATAATACAAAATATATCTATAATAAGATTTATAATAAAACAAACCTTTTATAATTAATCCCTAAAAAAACTAAAACCCTTACTAAAATTATAAATTTATATATTAAAAACTTAAAATA
>ENA-UOOK01001075-UOOK01001075.1-fermentation-metagenome-genome-assembly--contig:-NODE-1075-length-36465-cov-9.878055_pt1 | contig 36465 bp, 30 predicted proteins | sample MGYA00245777_ERZ724023 | MGnify/ENA primary metagenome ERZ724023 (study PRJEB28704, sample SAMN03018312) | fermentation metagenome | biome: anthropogenic terrestrial biome; feature: soil; material...
AATGCGTATCAAAAGTTCTGAATTTATACATCTATTTTAAAACCTAAATCTATATGCCTTGCTACATGCTTTGCCCCTTGTGTAAATGCGTTGTTATGTAAAGTCGCGCGCCTTCGAAGCCAGAGCCGCCACGGATGGCGGCCCTATAATATGTTATAGTTTCCTTTTAGTATTAGATTCTTCTCTGAGTATAGCATAATTTAATCTATCCCATCTATTTCCAGCAAAATAAACTGCTTTCCGTTCCCTTCCTTCAAGTATAAATCCACATTTCTCCAAAGAGCGCTGTGCCCCTTCATTCTGTTCAAGTGTATTTGCTGTAATTCGTTCGATACCAAGATTATTGAAACCATAATCTATTATTATCTTTACTGCTTCAGTACCATACCCTTTAGAGCGGTATTCTTTTTTGGAAATTCCTAATCCAATTGAACAGGAACGGTTTTTCCAATCAATATCTTGCAATGCGATATCACCAATTACGATGTTATTATTGAGAAATATTCCGAGACGTATATGTTTATTTCCTTGTTCGCGTTGAATATCATCAAACCACGCATCGGCTTTCGATATTGAGTGTCCAATATTTAGGGGCTCAGTCAAGCTATCAAAATCATATTCAAAGTCATCCCATATCGTTTTACAATGCTCTTTTTCTAGAGTAGATAAGTAAATCTTAATCCCATTCAGTTGTATCGTTTATAACACCTCACATGTAATAAACTCACCGCAGGATGCGGTGAATATCTGCGCGATTTTATATAACTCCTGTTTTCACGTATTACTTCGTGTATGCAAACGAATTATATGGTTTACACGAAGTTTGTTGCGTGTATATTATATATAGTATTATATGGTATTCATGTCGTCAAGTGGATTTCTAATTTGACATAGCTTGTGGTTGCTTACATGCGTATATATCTCTGTTGTCTTACTGCTTTGATGCTCCAATAATTCTTGAAGTTCATCCTGTTGTTTGCTATTTATTGTCATATTGACATAACAGCCTTTTCATCAATCCTGCGAACAACACTATGAGTATAAGCATCAAAATATTTAAGCCAGAATCCCCATGCCATCGGATTGATGCTTTCAAAATCCACACCTAGTCTTGAATAACCCTTCATCTTCAGTTTCTGTGTAAGCATGCACAGCAGCTTTTGATTCAAACCTTTACCCCGGTGTTCCGGTAAGCAATACGCCCCTTTGATATGCAAGTATCCCGGAGTTTCCTGTATAAAAGTTTCCCCGTCAAGCTCGGCTCTAATAAATGCTACGATTCGTCCTTCTTGGCTTGCTATAAAGTAAATGGATTGAAAACGCTCGTATTCTTTCAAAAATGCTGATTCGTTGTTCTGCTCTCTATACATAAAAAATGGACTGTCTATATAACCATCATCAAGCATTTTTTCCAATGGCAAGACCTTTAAAACATCCTCTGAAGCAAGTTCAGAAAATGAATACCCTTCACAAGTCGGCGCAGTAATCTCATCAATTCCGCGTATTGCATCAACACATCGCAGACCAAAACCATATCGGAAAAATTGCTCTTGAGCTTCTCTGTCGTGAGCATATAGGCAAACAGCATGACTGGATACCCCCGCGTGCACCCATTTTTCACCCGCCGCTTGATACAAGCGGGCATAGACCTTTGCCCTATTTTCGCCGATTGCGCCATTTGCACCCATCGGTGAAAACACGCCTGTTGCGACGGTTGAGCCGAAAGCATTCTTGAAAGGCGGTACACTGCACAAAAAACCAACCATAGCATCGTCTTCAAATGCGGCGACACCAAGACCGTTTTCTGCATATGGCTTCAAGTCCGGTAATGTATCAACGGGAGGCAGGGCGGGGACGAAGCTCCTCTCCTGCTCGTAGTTCTGCCTTACAAGAAATGTTGCCGTTTCAATGTGATCAGTAGTAAAATCAGTTATTATCAAATTCATCACTCCTTCTTCAGCACAAAGCACAATGTATCCACTTCGCCGGTATGCGGGCTTCTGCATACATCATCGAAAATTCCTTTGACCTTGAACCCATGTGGGGAAACTTCGTCAGTCAGAATAATCTATTCATGAGTTACATCCTCCGTAAAGTGAACATTCAACAGCCGCGTTTTGCTCACGAAACCAGCGCTTTCAAGGGTTAGCTTGGAATTGTGGTTGTAGTACCAGCACCCGCAAACTGGAGTGAACCGCTTTTCACGGCTGATTTCCGTCAGATGCATGATGATACTGCGCCCTACACCTTTACAACGATGGTCAGTGTGAACGCTCATGCCGATGGAAGCTTGCGTGGGAGCGAGAGTATCTGGATGAAAGAACCCCTGCCCGAGAAAAACTCCGTTTTCCCGCATAACATAGTACCTGCCCGCGCGAATGTTTTCCTCCACATACTCGGTGTCCAATATATCCTTTACATCTTCCATAACTGCAGGCTTTATCAGTTCGCGTCCCCATTCGGGCGGGCGAGCACTGGCACCCGAATGTTCAAAAAAATATGCCTGCATCTCGATTGATTTATGGTTATCCATGCACAGTGATAAGAAAAGCTCATCGCATGTGGCAACAAAAGCGGTTTTTACGCAAAAATCGTTTAATATTTGACGAAATATGGTCTGCGCAAGTTTTAAGCACGAATTAATCATGTGGAAAGATGTCAGCTTTTCATTGCCGAACAAAGTAAAATAACCGATTTCAGCATCGTTTGAAAGGATACTGTAATGTACGCCATTCAAAATATGTTCCTCCCAAAAATCGTCGCCTATACCTGTAAGTTGTGCAGCGTAATCCATAAGCTGCTGTAGATTTGCACCTGCTTCATTCTTCACAAACCTTATATTCATTTCAGTTTTCCTCCGTCTTTTTCATTTACTTGCCCCATTTGGCAAGCTCCTGCTGCCATTGCTGTTTCTGACGAAAGTAATCGCGCTAAGTATTAGTTAATTGCTAAATCAAAAATTTGCAGTATACTGCATCAGTTTTATTATATTGACGCCTCCAAACATTTGTCAACGGAGACTTTAACTTATAGTTGTTTTCTATAATTCTTATTTTTGAATTGTGTGCTATGATGAAAAAAGGGAGGGATGAAATGTTTGTTAGATCTATAGTTATGAAGCTCGCATACTAACGGGGGATGACGCCATCGTCGGTGCGATTTGGTGACGCCTACTGCTGGATGGTGGTAATACCGCCATACATTGACCGATACAACCACTCAAAGTCGGTAACAGTTCGGATAGGGAGATGAAACAAGCTCCTTTGAAGCAGGAAGCAGAAGTATTCGCTACCCCTAAAGGGTGGTGGAGAATCGGCCACTCCCGGATTCAAGCCCGAGAGGATCAAACCTAAGAATTAACAGAACCCCGCCTTCCGATATTTGAAATTCAAATATTAGGAGGGTTCGGTGTGAGCAGAAAAAATGAAAATACAGGATTTATCTGCGCTAACTGCGGCAAAGCCGTGACAGCGTTGACAAACGGTAGTTATCGTAATCATTGCCCTCATTGCTTGTATTCGCTTCATGTGGATCACATTCCCGGCGACCGTTCAAGTGATTGCCGGGGTTTGATGAAACCAATAAGCATATGCTGGAACAGCAAAAAGGGATACCAGATTGTGCATATTTGCGAATTATGTGGAGCGGAAAAAGTGAATCGTACTGCAATTGATTGCAACATGCCGGATGATATGGATATTGTTTTGCGACTTATGAAATAGGAGGGACCAAAGTGAATATAACGAGGCTAAGATGGACCCCCGCCCCACCTTTATAGGTGACAGGTACCTATTCACACAACAGGCGAGTCAAAATCTCCCACCTCGTTGAAATGGTGTGTTGATATTATAGCTTGCTACGCAAGCATATAAATTAAAGAACGTTATTTTGCTTTGCAAAAAACGAGTCTAAGCAATTTCTTCCGTTGTTATAAGAAAAAAATATGAGGTGATATTATGGAGAAAAAATTTATTGAAATCAAGCCCGAAGAAATCAACGACAATGCATTTAAAGCCATTGGCTCTGATTGGATGCTGGTAACTGCAGGAGATATTGATTCCTATAACACGATGACAGCCAGCTGGGGCGGATTGGGTGTGCTTTGGGGTAAAAACATTGCTTTTTGTGTGGTTCGTCCTACCAGACATACCCGAAAATTTATTGACAACTCAGATATCTTTACTCTCTCGTTTTTTGATGAGAGCTACAGAAAAGCACTAAGCTTTTGCGGATCACATTCAGGCAGGGATTATGATAAAGCCGCTGAAACCGGATTAACCCCTGCCAAAAGTAAAGCAGGCTCCGTTTTCTTCAACGAAGCCCGCTTAGTATTAGAATGCCGAAAGCTTTATTATCAGGATATTGATCCAGCCGGATTTACAGATCCAACTATCGACATAAAAAACTATCCTAAAAAAGATTATCATCGCATGTATATCGGTGAAATCACTAATTGCTTTCGAAAATGACAGTAGGGTGTGTAACACTCATTGCAACGTATTGACAGAGACATATAAACAAATCAATCACTGAATTGTTATATGGCAATAACAGTTCAGTGATTGATTAAAATTGTAGGGGTTTAGTTATTTGTGTAATTATGTACTCAACAAGTTGGTGTTAGAACGTTGAGTAATTAGCATTTTGTTCAATCTTTTATATAGCTTGCTACGCAAGCATATAAATTAAAGTACGTTATTTTGCTTCTTAAAAAACGGGTCTAAGCAATTTCTTCTGTTATTTTAAGCTTTTTTCTTAACTTAATGCTAACCTTTCAAAGAACCAACCATAACGCCTTTCATGAAGTATTTTTGTGCAAAAGGATAAATTGACATTATCGGTATTACAGAAACTATAATGGTAGCATATTTTAGGGCTTCCTCGACAACCACACTGTCGGTACTGACAACTTGATTATCCAAGGAGCTTCCTTGAATGACAATGCTTCTTAAAATCACCTGTAAAGGTTGTTTAGAGGTATCCGTTAAATATAAGAACGGTTCCATAAATGAGTTCCAATGACCCACCGCATTGAAAAGACTCATGGTTGCCAATATGGCTCCTGAATTTGGGAGAACCAGATAATACAAGACTCCTAAGTCGTTAAGACCATCAATGTAGCCGGATTGTTCGACTTCTTCCGGAAACCCCGTAAAAAATGTTCTCATTACAATAACATTCCACGCACTGATTGCAGATGGCAATACGACGGCCCAAATTTTATCAAGCAAACCAAGCCCCTTAACAACAAGGTACTTGGGAATCATGCCTCCTCCAAAAAACATAGTTATAACAATAGCAATATTAAAAAATTTATAGAACATCAACCTATCTTTTTTGCTCAGACCATAAGCGCCAAGTGTTGTAACTAACATAGATATTGCTGTTCCAAGAACCACATAGTAAATTGTATTTTCATATGCTTTAAATATCCTTTTTTCTCTAAAAACAGCCTTGTATGCTTCGAGGTTAATCCCTTTAGGCAGCAAAATTATTTCATTTCGCATAACACTAAGCTGGTCAGAAAGCGATACAGCAATCATATAAACAAACGGGTATATGGTGATTATAACCATAAACGCTAAAAATAAGCCTTTTAAAACAGTCCATATAGTAATTCTTTTACTTTCCAATTTATTTCCCTCCCGTTACCATAAACTGGTTTCGTTAACACGCTTGGATATGAAGTTAGAGGTAACAAGAAAACAAAGGTTTATTGCAGAATTAAACAGACCAATTGCTGTCCCATAACTCATATTTCCTTGCCTAATTCCCTGACGATAAACAAAGGTTTGTATTACATCCGATGTTTCATAAGTTGTTGCACCTTGTAATAGAAATGCCTTTTCGAAACCAACAGACATAAGATTACCTGTTCTTAAAATAAACAGAGTGATTATTGTAGGAGCAATGCACGGAATACTTATGTGTATTATCCGTTGAAGCTTGTTAGCCCCATCAATCATTGCCGATGCATAAAGGGTAGGATCGATATTAGATAATGCAGCTAAATATACAATTGATCCCCATCCAACTCCCGACCATATACCTGACGATATATAGATTGTGCGAAACCATTCGGCACTCTGCATAAAATTAATCTTAGAATAACCTAATGATGCTATTAATTTGTTTAATAGACCTGTTGATGGTGATAAAAACATGGTAATCATACTGACTATGACAACTGTTGATATAAAATGTGGCATGTAAGTTACTGTCTGAACAAATTTCTTAGCACGCTCATTTCTTACTTCATTCAGAATAAGTGCAAATATTATAGGTGCAGGAAATCCCCAAATAAGAGAATAGAAAGATAAAAGAAAAGTATTTCTTATCAATCTAAATGCGTGTTGATACTCAAAAAATGTCCTAAAATGTTTTAGTCCTACCCAAGGGCTGTCAGCAAAGCCTTTAAAGGGTGAAAACTGCTGAAATGATATTGAGATTCCATACATTGGGAGGTAATTAAATAATATAAAGAATATCATCATAGGCATTACCATTATAAGAAGATATTTACTATCATTTAGTCTTTGCAAAAAACTCTTTTTGTTGCCTGCACGTGGTGACGGTACAGGTATTGAATTCAATTTTGAATTAATCATAGTTACTCCACTCCAGTTATTAAATAAACGTTTGCACATTTTGTGCAACGCAAGCGCCAAACGCTTTCTCTTGTTCTCACAGCTATACCCCAAAGTTAATTTACTGCGAAAATGTGTACCGTAGGGAATTATACCTATCACTGAAGTAGGAATCGTTTATCCCCACATATTAGAAGTAATGGTTAGAGGGCATTTTTGGTAATTAGCCGGGTGCGAATTTCCACGGAAACCCGCACCCATACCTTTTAAATTTTACTATGCTGATTAAACGGATAAATAGAACTTATTCACCCAATTGCCTCTTGAAGGCAGTTGTAATTGTGTTCAGATAACTGTCAAGACCAAGAGCCTTAATCTCTTGTACATATTGGTCAAATTCGCTTAAAGGTCTGTCGCCAATAATAAACTTTGATGTTTCAGCCCTGTAATGGTCTCTAATAGCAACGCCTGTTGTCATGTCAAGCTCTTTTTCAGCTTGGGTTAAAGCAACTCTGGGTATTTGAATATCCTGGAAGCTAAGTGCCATAGCATCTGCTTCTTTCAATTCTTCACCAAAGGTTGCAGAGTGTGAACTATAATCAAACAGGGTATACAAACCATTAGTAGATAATCCATATTGTTGACGGAGTGATGTTGCAGTCATATTGCTTCCAATCCATTTACGGCCATTTTCGCCAACCTTGTATGTAATGCCTTCTTCACCCCAAGAAAGTAGGGTTGATCCTTCTTCACTATACATCCAGTCTAGGAACTTCATTGTAGCGTCCTGATTATCGGAATTACATACATTCAGGATTGTGTTTGATTCTGCAGAGAACCTAAGCTTTTTCTGTCCGTTTGAGCCAAAAGGCAGTGGCTCCATATAACGCCAGTTAACTTCCGGATTTTCTTTTCTCATCGGAACATTATAGCCATCGACTCTTACTACATAATCCAGCGTTAGGAATGCGTTGTTTGCAGACAGTATTTGCTGCCATTGCTGAGTTGTAATTGAAAGTACGTCTGGCGGAATAAGATCCTCTTCATATAATTTATTATAGAATGTCACCATCTCTTTGAAGCTATCTTCAATCGGACCATATTTCCATACTTTTTGATCCCAGTCATAGTATTGCTCATTGCAGGTGCCCCATGCAGCGGATGCCATCTTAAAATGTGTGAGACCTTCTCTGTATGTTAGTGGATAACTTTCAGGGTATGCGCTTTTTAAAGCTTTCAAAACATTATAAAACTCTTCTTGAGTTTTTGGTGCTTTGAGATTATTCTTATCAAATATATCTTTACGATACAGCCATCCTCTAAGATTGGTGTTTCCTATACCATATATAGGGCAGCCATAAAGAGCACCTTCTGATGACATAAAGCTCATAACATGGGCATTTTCTTTTTCAGACCACGCCTTAAAATTCGGCATTTTGTCTAAATGTTCAAGAATATTTACGAACGCACCATCCGGCCCATATTGATTTCCTTGTTCAGAAGTGAAATCAAAAATTATATCGGGCAGTTCACCTGAAACCATTGTAATATTGTATTTGTCTACAAAACCTGTTGGATCTACAGCATCCATCTTAACAATAACGTTTGTATGTTTCTTTATCATATCCAGCACATACCAATCTTCTTGGAAAGGCCAGCTTGCATGATATGGAGCCATAATCTCAATAGTGACCGGCTTGTCAAACAGTAAAGATGGTTTTTCATCTTGACCTGAAGTTGTATCACCTGTACTTGGGCTCGTTGTTGCATCTGTTGCAGGTGGTGCGGAAACAGGTGTGCACGCTGCTATTGAAGCGCCCAAAACTAATACTAACAATAATGCTAAAAACTTTTTCATGAAGTAATTCTTCCTCCCTTCGAATGAACAAAATTGTTGCTCTGCAGAGTTTTGTTATGCTTGCAGTATAAAAGAATAATCAACAACTAACAATAGTCATTACATGCGAAAGTAGTCATTTTCTTCGGAGTATAAAAAATTGCATATGGTGCTCTAAGACTTATATTAAGAGGTTTTAATCATCAAAAGCGGACATTTTTTAAGATCTTGGTCATTATTAATATTTTCGATGCTTACCCGAAAGTCGTTGAAACTGCGGTGCAGGCAAGCGTCCAATTAAGGAGCGTACCCACCGGAACGCTCCCCCAAGAAGGATAACCCCAAAACGCTATGGGAAAGTTGAGTAAATAATACCAAAAGGAAAGAAGATGCTATTGTTTTTAGTTAAATACTCATTTTCCTATATTCGTTTGGTGACTGTCCCGAATACTTTTTGAACAATCTGTTAAATGATCTCATATTAGGAATGCCAACCTTTATGGCAATATCCATAACCTTATCATTTGTTTCTTTCAGAAGCTTTGATGCTTTTTTAATACGAAATGAATTTAAATAATCAATACAGTTAATCCCTGTTTTTTCCTTAAAGTAAGAAGAGAGATATGTCTTTGATATATTGAGTTTTTCTGATAATAAATCAAGGAATATATCCTCAGAATAGTTCTTTTTAATATAGTTCTTCACATAATCGATTATATAATCACTTTCTTTTTTATATACATTGATATGATTCAGGCAAATAGAGACAAAATTCAAGGTTTTTACCCTGTACTCCTCCATAGTAACGCAATGCTCCAAAGAGGAATATGCATCTGCTAATTTTATATTGCTTGGTATGCTCTGGTACAACTCCATAAGCACTGTGCTTAAAATGCTTACAATTTTATTGCATAAAAGCTTTATATAAAAGTTGTTGACTTCTTTTTTATAATTGAAATCAAGTATTTCGTTGATAAGCTTTATTGACTCCTGTAGCTGCCCGCTTTGAGCAGAATTTATAAACTGTTCCTGTTGCTCCTTGGAAAAATAGAAAGCATTACGCTCATTATTAATGTCTTCTGTAGTTAGAAACTGAGTTGTTGGGATAAGCTTCCTATATTCAACAATTTCTAAGGCTTTACTGTATGCATTTTTTATTTCTGATACATTGCGATATCTTCCTGTACACGCTATAGTAAAGAAAACAAATTCCTCTTCCGGCTCAAGCCTTTTTGCTATTTGTTCAACACAAGCAACTGCTTCTTTAAAGCTGCTTTCAATATTCGCAACACACACAATTTGATCACTGCCCGCCTGGAAAGTAACTGATTCTTTAAAACAATTACCCGTATAAATTTCAATTAACTCTCTCAGGAAGAAAGTGCCTTTCCCTTCAGACTCAAAAATCTGTTCATAGAACATTGCTTTAAAATGCAGCTTAAAGTAAATTATAATATAATCGTTAAATTTACTTAACTCATCAATTTCACTGCTTGTACCCTCAAAAATGTCAAACATTTTTACCTTGAAAGAGAAAGATTTTAAAAGTGAATCTTTTTTGTTTATATCCTCCTCATAAGTATTGGATTTTTCTATTATACCTTTTATATTCTTGGCAATACTTTTAAAATCAGAAGATATCTCTGTTTCGCGTTCCTTTTCCTGCTGTTTAATTAATTCCACAATTTGCTTTACGGGGTTATTAAATCGTTTCACTATGTAAAAGGCTAAAAAGGCGCTAATTAAAATAGATATTAAAACAATAACCTGGATTACTATAGAGGCTTCTTTAATTTGTTGTTTTACAGGAGTATTTGAATAAAACTTGTAATACGTGAGCTGATTGTCACGGTCTTCATGAACAAACATATAACCATCATCCAGTTTTATATAAGACTGCTCTAATTGCTCTTCCTGTAAAAAATGTTCCCTTACCTCTCGATCAATTGATTCCGGATAAAGCAACAGCCCATCGTTTGTGTATATGTATAAATCATCAGTGAAATCGGACTTAGTCAAATTTAATAATTTACCTACATCAATCAAAGCCACCATTATAAATTTAGAATTTATATTGTGTTTAAATGCAATGGGCATTAAATATTTTTCTGAGCTAAATGCAAAATTTGATATATCTTGAAAATATTTTGATTGATAGAACCTAAATGTAAACTTATCCTCCATTTCTTTAAGCCAAAATTCTTTTGTATATTCATTATTTGTGTAAAATATATTAAACAACATCTCATTTGGCATAGCAAGCTTTTCCGGAGATTTAATTATAATAAACATTTCGATGATGTATTTTTCGTTTACCTTAATTGTATTTAATTCATCGTCCATCAATTTATAGGTGTAAGGAGAAACATATGCACCATTAAAAAATGTGTAAAATTCGTTGAAAAGCCTCAAAAATATGTCGTTTTTTATTTTATTGGTTATCATTTCTAATTCATTTATAAGATTTTGCATCTGTGCATCAACGTTTGCGGTTATTTCTTCCTCCATATTTTTGGCATAAATCATATTTGTAATTCCATGAAAAGATGCTATAAGGAGAATTACAACTAAAAAGCTTAAAAAAAGCCTTATAAACATTGAATTGCGTCGGAAGACTTCTCTCATTTTTTTAAGCATAATGCTGTTGTTTAAGCGGTTTACCCACAATTTATTCATATCCAAAAACCCCTTTGACAATGTAATTGCTTCCCGGAAAGTCGTAAAACGGCTTTTTCCTGCAGGTCTAGCTGCGATAAGTTGCGGCAAGCGAGTGTTTTTTAGCCAATTTGAACTACCCGCCACTAGACATTTTTCAACCATCTTGGTTGAAAATATGCGAAGAAGTGGGGCTTCAAAATGTATCATGGCTTGCGCTATGCTTAACACTTTTGACGTATCCTTTTCGCCTTTATCTCCTCGACCTGAAAGGCATCGAGGAATACTTTTCTAATGATGTTTGCGGAAACATTGCAATCTGTGTTTAAATATCAAAATCCGAATACCGGATTAAATAATAACAGCTAATCCATCTTCCAAACAATTTCCCCGTTTTTATCTATATATACAAACCGTTGGGTTCCATCAATTATCATTACCACCCGGGCAAGATCTTCAGTGAAGCCAACGTTCCACTCCGTAGTAAAAGTATACCCTCCCCCATCTTCATTGGTCAAATTTTCTCCGGTAATAAAATCGCCATTTCTATCAATAAGAGCATAGCCACCAATTTCTTCGTAGTTTTCAATATCCGGTTTCCTCACAAAAGCATATCCGTTTCTAAATGACGAAGCATATGCAAATTGAGGCTTTATAATATACTTGCCGGTTTTATCAATGTATCCATAAAACCCGTCTGCCACAACTAATGCAGCGCCATCATTGAAACGCCCGGCATAATCATAAACCGGTTCGATAACATAATTGCCTTTTTCATCAATGTAGCCAAATTTCCCATCTTCACAAACAGCAGCAAGTCCCTCGCTAAAGCCTTCATAAAGGTAAGTTCCCTCAAAGTTATGTTCAAAAAGAAATGGTATAACCAGCTTTCCGGTTTTATCAATAAAGCCATGCTTGTCAGATTCATTAGCAACAACTGCAAGTCCTTCTGAAAAGTCGTAAGCCATGAAATATTCAGGCTGTATAACAATATCACCTCTGGTATTTGAGTATCCAAAATTAAGATCCTTTTCAAAGACAGCAAGCCCGTCGTGGAAATCTCCGGTGTTGTTATTATAAAAATCTTTATAGACGACTTCTCCGTTTTTATTTATAAAACCATGCAGGACAGCATCCCCCTCGTATTTAACAACATGTGCCCATCCCTCACTGAACCTGCCAATGTAAGCATATTGAGGCTCAATTATAACTTCGCTGCTTAATCCGATTAATCCATATTTTTCATTCACGCTTACGACAGCAGCCCCCTCGGTAAAGAAATCCGCATGGTCATATAAATAGTCAATAATTAATTTACCTTTTGAATTAACATAGCCCCATTTCCCTGTATTTCCCATAACGGGATAGAGGTATTGTGTATTTGGTGTTATGTCGTTACCAATATTTGTTGGCATTTGAGTCGTTCCACTCTCTTTAGTGGTGGTAGTAGCATCACCGGTATTATTGGTTGTGCCAGTAATGTTGGTAATGTTGGTAATGTTGGTTATTTCGGTTTTGCTGGTATTATTGGTATCGTCGGTGTTATTTGTGTTTGATAAAGATTCAGTGCTAATACCCGGTAGCGGTTCATCTGATTTACACCCTGTATTAACTAATAGCAGAATTACGAGCATAATTACAAATACACATTTTTTCATATTAATCATCTCCAAATGAAAAATATTTTATCTGCTTTATTATAACGAGGCTTAGATGGACCCCCGCCCCACCTCATCGCATATTTTCAACCGTTCTGGTAGTAAAATGCTTGGTGGCGGGATAGAGTAATTTGAGAACGACGCTCGTCGGTGACAGCGTAATACTAGTTGCAAAAATACATAAACAGATCTTTGGAGGATAATATGCATCTTAATGATTGGCTGAATCAAAAGCTTCCGGAGGTTACAAAAAGCCTGGAGGAATTTAATAAAAATCATTTTCTTAATGACAAAACAATAGGTATGGCTGGTAAGGAGCAAATATATCAAGTTTTGAGAATGCTTCGATCCGCTCTTTTTCCCGGTGTATACGAAAAACACCCTATTGCGGAAGCAAATATAGATATAATAACCGGAAATAATATAAGAGAAGCCGCTATTGAGTTAAAATGTCTTATTGAAAAATGTCTTATCAACGAATGTGAAGATAAAGAAAAAGCTCAAAAAGAATGCACCGAATGCATGGATAAAGCCAATGATATAACAATTGATTTAGTAAAGCAGCTTCCAAAAATTCGTGATCTATTGCATAAAGATATTGAAGCCGCATATGAAGGCGATCCTGCTGCAGCTAGGCGTGAGGAAATACTTTTAAGCTACCCATCCATAGAGGCGCTTAGTATTCACAGGTTAGCGCATGTTCTGTACCAACACAAAGTGCCCATTATCCCAAGAGTAATGTCAGAATATGCTCACAAGAGAACCGGCATCGACATTCACCCGGGTGCTGAAATAGGCGAATACTTTTTTATTGATCATGGCACAGGGGTGGTTGTTGGCGAAACATGCGTTATTGGTAATCATGTTAAGATATATCAAGGTGTTACTCTTGGAGCGAAAAGCTTTAAGCTTGATGAGAAAGGAAACCCGGTGAAGGGTATTAAAAGGCACCCGAATGTTGAAGATAATGTTGTGATTTATGCAGGAACCACAATTTTAGGCGGTGATACAGTGATAGGACATGATTCGGTTATAGGCGGTAATGTATGGCTAACAAGCTCTGTTCCGCCCTACACGAGAGTGTATAATTCCCAGCCGTCGCCGACGATAAAAAAAGGAGATTTTTTATGAGGATTTATAATACGTTAACCCGCAGTAAAGAAGAGTTTGTTCCATTAAAACGTGGGGAAGTTACAATGTATAGTTGCGGTCCCACAGTTTACAATTATTTTCATATTGGAAATGCCCGGCCATTTATAATCTTTGATGTGCTGCGTCGTTATTTGGAGTATAGAGGATATAAGGTTAGCTTTGTTCAGAATTTTACAGACGTTGATGACAAAATGATAAAAAAGGCTAACGAAGAGAGAACGGATATTTTCCATATAGCAGATCGGTATATAAAAGAGTATTATACCGATGCCAAAGGTCTTGGTATTAAAGACCCCACTCATGCTCCAAAAGCAACAGAAAACATGGACGTAATTATTGAAATGGTTCAAAAGCTTATAGATAAAGGTTATGCTTATGAAGTGGATGGAGATGTATACTTTAGCGCTTCCGAATTTGATGGCTATGGAAAGCTATCAGGTCATAATGTGGAGGATCTTGAAGCCGGAGCTCGCGTGAGTGTGGATGAAAGAAAACGTAACCCTGTCGATTTTGCGCTCTGGAAGGCTCAAAAGCCCGGCGAACCTGCTTGGGAAAGCCCATGGGGAATGGGAAGACCCGGTTGGCATATTGAATGCTCTGCTATGGCAAACCGTTTCTTAGGAGAAACCATCGACATTCACAGTGGCGGTCAGGATCTTATTTTTCCCCACCATGAAAATGAAATAGCACAAAGCGAAGCAGTTAACGGAGAACCATTTGCCAGGTACTGGATGCATAACGGCTTTATTAATATTAACAACGAAAAAATGGCAAAATCAACAGGCAACTTTTTCACGGTAAGGGATGTATCCGAGCGTTTCGATTATAAGGTAATCAGGTTCTTCATGCTGTCTGCCCATTACAGAAGCCCAATCAATTTTAGCGATACAATGCTGGAGCAGGCTCAGAGCGGGTTAAATCGTATATATGAATGCCGCAGCAATCTATCATTCCTACTATCAAATGCAGAGGAAAGCCCTCTGGATGAGGATTTAATAGCCTCCCTTGCGGTATACAATCAGAAATTTAAGGATGCAATGGACGATGACCTTAACACAGCTGATGCTCTTGCGGCTATATTCGAGCTTGTAAGGGAAATTAACACCGTGATAACTGCCACATCAGGCACAGGAAAGCAAACAATAGCTGAAGCCATTAATCTGCTAAACGAGCTAACCGGGGTTCTTGGTATTATGGAAGAGCAAGAAGAGGAAGTACCCCATGACTTAGAGATAGAAAAGCTTGTTAATGAAAGACAGCAAGCAAGAGCAGAAAAGAATTTTAAGAGGGCAGATGAAATCCGTGATAAGCTAAAAGAAATGGGAATAGAGCTTCAGGACACGCCTCAAGGAGTAAAGATTGTGAAAAAGCTCTAGTAATTTAAGTTACATTATTTTAATGGGAGGGATCTTGTGAAACAGTTTATTACACCTGAGGATTTATCCGAACTCAGCGAAAGCCAGAAAATGAACCTGCGGGACATGTGGATGCCTGCGGTAAACACAATTGCATGCGCCAGCATATGTAAGGATGTAATTAACGAAGAATATGAAGATATTGTTTTTGTTATTGGTGAGATTATAGTCCAGGAAGGTAGCAGGAACCTGATTCTAAGAAGACTAAGGCTTGTTGATGATGTCATTATTGAAGATGAATTAATTGAAGATGGATCTGGTGATCAGGATATTGAGGATGAGATTTTAGGGTCATCTAATGATATTACTGAGATATCTGACGAGAATGGTGATATTAGTAGTGATAGTGATAGTGATGTTGAAGATAGTTATGATGATGATGAGTTTGAATTTGAATTTTTAGAACCGGAGCAATATTTCAGCAGAGAAGACTGCTTGCCGCTATTATCTATAGGTGAGATGATTGAGATCTTAGGCGGCTTAAAGTTCGGACAGGACGGATTTACTGTTTCAATACCGTCCTCAAAAAGACTTATTGGTGAACAAGGTTACACAGTCACAAACAGTGTAGAGCTGGAGTATGAGGAAGATGAGCTCTGTGATGCTTTGTGGAGCGTATTAAAAGAATTTTTGTGATGTCTCCCCAGGAGTGAATATTCTTTAGTGTAGATGGAATAATCAACCATTAAATTGTTAATACTTATGATGCAGCATAATGGTCTGTAACATTATAATTGCTTCTTAACCCCCGCCCAGCATCAAGGATGTGTATTTGTAACATTAGAACGAAAGAGTGTTCACATCCAAAGATAGAGGTCTTACATCGTCCGTGATGAGTTTTGAGTCAAGCTGACATATCTCTTGATATGATTTTATGAATGCTTGCAGCGAAATTTTCTTTAACAAATTCTACTGTTGGTATGCATAAGGCTTCAAGGACAATTGCACCCTTATAGCCGGTATTCATTAAAGCTTTATAAATGCTTTGAAAGTCAATGGTTCCATATCCGGGAAGACCTCTATGCGAATCTGAAAAATGAACATTGGTAATTTTACCTGCTGCAGCATTTATGGCGGAAATCATATCCCCATCTTCTATATATGAGTGATATGTATCGTAAAGAATCCCCAGATTCTCCGGATTTCCGAGAGAATTAAGGAGATCCAGCGCATCATATGTACTGTTTATTAAAACAGTTTCCAACTTGCAGATTGGTTCAAGCTGCAAGATAACATTTTGTTTGTAAGCATACTCCACACACTCAATTAAGGATGCTTTTAGATTATTAAGCAGAATGAGGGGGTCGCCTTTTTCAAGCTTCCCACGGATAAGGCCTATTGTAACAGGAGGATAGTTCAGCTTTACCGAAAGCTCAATATGTTCTTTAACTGTTTTGATGGCCTGTCGCCTGATATCTTCGTTTTGCGAGGAGAGGAAAAAACCTTTAAGCCCATATATTTGGCCTGTTGAAAGAGTGGTTACAACAAGATTATATTTTTCCAGTTCTTTAATAAGATCAATCGTATTTACTAATTCCGGGTATGCAACAGCAAGCTCAACACCCGTAAACCCCTTTTTTTCTAAATACTCAAGAGCATAACTGAATTCAGAAGCCTTAAAGGGAGAAAATACTGTGTCATATTGTAGTGGTATTGTTTGTGATATCAAATTCATTCCCATCTCACCCTCCTATAATGATGTAGAGTGTTTATGAACTACCCGCCGATAGGCGTTTTTCAACTATATTGGTTGAAATGCTTTTCGTATTACATTTCTAGAGCCATAGCAATTTGCGTTGACGAAGATGCAATCATAGAGTATTTTTTCAAACGAGTATTATTTGATACCGTAAACGTTTACTGAATTTAGTATATAAAAAATACAAAATACTGTCAAGAGAATTAAAGTAATATCACTAATTTTGCTGTTTTAACTTGGTTTTAAGCATTTTTTTCTCGCATGTAAAATGTTTGACCGTATAGTAAACGTTTGTTATACTATAAATGTTGAATTGGGAGTTCGATATCTAAAGATATGAATTGATTAGTGTGTCATCCAGTAACTAATTTTAGTGATTTTACTGCATTAACTTGAAAACAATAGTTTTCTGATATGATTATTAATATTTATCCAACAGTATGAGTTTTGCGGTGAAATCATTTTTCAATTACACGTGCAAAACACAGTTAAATAATTTTTAGAATGCGAAGTGAGATAATGACTAATGTCACTATTAAGGATATTGCGAGAATAGCAAATGTTTCATATGCAACCGTTTCAAGGGCATTGAATGATCACAAGGATGTCAACGAGCAGACAAAACAGAAAATACTGAAAATATGCAACGAGGTAGGGTACTCGCCCAACGCAATTGCCAGAGGTTTGGTCAAGCAAAACACATATACTATCGGGCTTCTGGTGCCGGACATTACCAACCCTTATTATCCGGAGGTCGCACGGGGAGTTGAAGATGAAGCATCCAAAGAGGATTACAACGTATTTTTGTGCAATACAAACTGGGATATGATGAAGGAGGTTGACTATTTTAACCTTCTTCTTGCAAAACGCGTTGAAGGAATAATAATTGCACCGGTATCCGATGATACAATGAAATTTGTTGAAAAATTTACCGATAGGCTTCCTATTGTTTTTCTTGGAACTAGGATAGAGGGCGAAAAGTATAATTACGTTGTAATAGATAATGTCAAGGGTGCGGAAATGATAACCGAATACCTGATTAGTCTTGGTCACCGCAAGATTGCATTTATCGGCGGAACGAAAGACTCAGGTACTTTTTCCGATCGGGTTTTAGGATATAAAAATGCTTTAAAAAAGAATAATATAGAGATCGACGAAAATATGATAAAAATATGTGGCTATAGAAAAGTTGATGGTTCAAATGCGTTAAAAGCCATGGCGAAAGAAGCGAATCTGCCAACAGCTATTTTTGCAGTTAATGATCTACTCGCTCTTGGAATTATTGACGCTGCTGAAAATATTGGTCTCTCAATACCTGAGGATATTTCTCTTGTTGGGTTTGACGATATTCCCTATGCTTCACTTCCTAAAATCAGGCTCACAACAGTCTCACAACCCAAGGATCACATTGGGCGGGAAGCCATTCGCATATTGCTTGAGAAAATAGAAAATAAGAATACACGTGTAGGCTTGCAACGAATCGTGCAGCCCGAGTTAATTATCCGCTCCACATGCAAGTCAATTGTTTAGGATCTCTGAACATTAAACCAGTGGAAAAATATTACAACAATACGTTTAAAAATATAACGAGGCTTAGATGCCCCCCGCCTCTTCGCATATTTTCAACCATTCTGGTTGAAAAATGCCAGGTGGTGTACGTTATTTTGCTTTGCAAAAAACGGATCAAGCAATTTCTTCCGTTATTTTAGCATATAGTATCTTGACTTTACCGTAAACGTTTGATATTATATAACCGTTAGATTAATTCATGTTAGATCGTTACTATTAAGTTATCATTAATAAACCACAGGTAAGATTAATAGGCAATATTATTAAAAAATCAAAAACCAAAAACCGAAACAAAAGTAAAAGCAAACAAAAACCGGAACAAAAACAACCCGAAACCAAAAACGAAATAAAAGCAACCCAACACCAAACAAAAACAAACCAAAACCAAAACCAAAACCAAAACCAAAACCAAAACCAATAACAATAACAATAACAATAACAAAACGAAACGAAACAAAACAAAACAAAACAAAACAAAACAGGCTGAAAACCGACCTCAAATCTATATACAAAACTAAAACCATGAACCCAAAAAGCAAGCTTTATTAAAAATATATAAAAACATATAGTTCTAAGAACATAAACTCAACATTCTAACTCAGAACCCTAACCTTAAACCCTAAACCCTAAACCTAAACCTAAACCTAAACCTAAACCTAAACCTAAACCTAAACCTAAACCCTAAACCCTAAACCCTAAACCCTAAACCCTAAACCCTAAACCTTAACCAATAAACATAAAAAGAATTAAAATTTGAGACCGTAAACGTATACAATGAAAAATAATAATAAACAAAAAGAATAGGGGTGGATTTTTGTGGATAAGAAAATGAGAGGTGTAACACTGGTCGCAGATTGGGATCCGAAGCCTGGATTCAAGCTTGGGCCCAAAGATATTGACAAAAGGCAAACATATTTGGGAAGTCAGGTATACAGGAATCCCAGAATAGAGATTCGCGAATATGATATACCCAAGCCGGGCCCGGAAGAAGTGTTAATTGAAGTGAAAGCCTGCGGTATCTGTGGAAGTGACGTACATATGGCACAGCCTGATGATCAGGGATACATATATTATCCGGGTCTTACAGGGTTTCCTTCTATTTTAGGTCATGAATTATCCGGAGTTGTTGTAGATGCGGGCGAAAAAGCGTTTGACAAAAAAACCAACAGACGTTTTAAGGGCGGCGAGTGGGTATGTGCCGAAGAAATGCTTTGGTGTGGAAACTGTCAACCATGCGCTGATGGATGGCCAAATCACTGTGAAAGGCTTGATGAGATTGGTTTTAACGTAAATGGTGCATTTGCCAAATACATAGTTCTTCCGTCAAGATGCCTTTGGGGTATTGAAGACCTAAAAAGTGTTTATAAAAACGATATGGATTGCTTCCTTGCAGCCAGCTTGGTTGAGCCTACCAGCGTTGCTTATAATGCAGTGATTGAAAGAGGTGGCGGAATCCGCCCCGGTGACAACGTGGTTATATGTGGTGGTGGACCGGTTGGTCTTGCCGCATGCGCCATACTTAAAAGAGCAGGTGCAGCCAGAGTTATTCTTTCAGAGCCCAGCAAAGGCAGGGCAGAGTTAGGTAGAAAACTTGGTGCAGACTATATTATAGATCCGTTAAAGGAAGATTTTACACAAAGAGTACTTGAGATTACAAATGGCATGGGTGCAGCTTTATATCTGGAAGCCACCGGTCTCCCGACAGCAGTATATCCAGGAATTGAACAAGCGGTCTGGGAAGGAAGAACATTAAACAGCACAATAGTCGTTGTCGCAAGAGCTGATGCGAAAATGCCTGTAACAGGTGAGGTTTTGCAGGTAAGAAGGGCAAGGATAATAGGTGCTCAGGGTCATTCCGGGCATGGAACCTTCCCGAGAGTCATACAATCCATGGCTACAGGAATGGATATGCTTCCCATGATAACCAAGAAAATAAAACTTGACGATGTTCCTGAAAATATCGTTGCATTAAGGACAGACAGAAGCGAATGCAAGATTACCTGTATTATGGATTAGAGCTTTACGCCGCTATTAAGCAATTGGTTTAACTACAGGAACTTATATTATGACTGCTTCTCAGAAAGCCGTGAAACAACTTTTCCCTGTAGATTTTCATGCAGGAAGTTGCAGCTTATTGTTGAATTATTTGTTGAAGTTACAAAGGCATATAGGAATAAAACCAGCACAGATTATAAGCTTATGCCTATAGTTAGCGCATAACAGTCATAAAATTCAGTTGGCAGTTAATTGTTTATAACCTGTAGTCAAATTTAACAGTTGACAGTTAGCAAATGGTAGATTGAAAGAGAGGAATTTGAATATGGCTAAGGATACTAAAAAATGGTTGTTGACAGACAACCCGGCTATCATTTTTGAAGACAACTCTGTTGGCAAATTAAAAAAAGAAGTCTGGGATATGTCCATGGAACAAATAGAAAAGGTTTTGGAGGAGTACGATATTCCATCAGACTCTGAGCTGGGTAAGGCGGGTTCATACATACAAAATACGCCGAGACAGAAGGTTATTGAGCGTCGCCGAAAAAACGACATATGTTTTATCCCCATTGGATGTACTGAAAACCATGGGATTCACGCCAATTCGGGTCTTGATACATTCATGGTAACTCAAATCCTTGAAGGTGTGCGCCGTTACACTGCAAAACGCGGATGTGAATGCACACTTGCGTTTCCACCTCTTAATTATGGCGGGCATCCATACCACCACTTAGGAATGCCGGGTACCGTAATTATGCCTCATGAGGTCGTAGTGGAAACATTGATATACACCATGCTTGGTCTGTGGAATGACGGCTTCAGAAAAATTATCATGATCAACAATCACGGGCATTTATGGATGTTAGAGTCAGCAATACAGGAATTCATGAAAAGGTATCATTTGCCGGGTATTTTCCAGGTTCTCGATTGGCACAGAGCTGTAAGAGAGTTTTTCTATCCGGTTGATAGAGAAGATAGCCTTGAAACAAACTTCATTCATGCGGATGAGAGTGAAACTTCCGTTGGCCTTTTGCTTTTCAAGGACATGATTGATATGAGTGTTGTGCAGGATGCTCAGGGCGAGAGCTTTTTACCTGATGGTCACTTTGATACATCGGTTGAACCAAACAGAAGACCTCACCGCTGGTCTGAGGGTGAAGGACATTCCGCTATTGAGAGAGCCGCCACTCCCGAAGGTGTTGTTGGAAAACCAAGTCTGGCAACTGTTGAAAAGGCTAAAAGACCGATTGCTGCAATACTTAAATACCTTACGCTTGTGCACGATCAAATTCTTGATGCATTCCCTGCAGGTACAGTGCCACCTGTAGAAAAAACCACATTAAGAACAGAAAAAGAAATGGAACCGTTCTTGAAAGAGCCTTTCAGCGAGGGTTGGAAATCCGTTTATGAGCTTCCCCCGATGGGAGTGTTTACAAAACTGTAATGGTATGCTAAAAGTAACCTGCTAAATCTTAAATCTTGAGATGTCTTGTTTAAGGAGGGAGTCCATGGAAAAACTTATTACCATTGGTATCATTGGCGCGGGAAGAATAGGTAAATTACATGCGGAGAACATTATGTATAATGTGCCGAATGTAAAGATCAAAACCATTTCAGATATATATTCGGATTCTATAAAGGATTGGGCGCATAATCTTGGAATCAAAAATGTAAGCAAAGATTACAGAGATGTTATAAATGATCCGGAAATAGAAGCGGTCTTTATCTGTTCTTCTACAAACACTCATGCACAGTTTACTATTGAAGCTGCAAACAGCGGTAAGCATGTTTTCTGTGAAAAACCCGTTGATCTGGACATCTCAAGAATACAAAAAGTGTTGGAAGCAACAAATAAAGCCGGAATCAAGTTCCAGGTTGGTTTTAATAGACGGTTTGATCATAACTTTAAAAGAGTGCGCGATTTAGTACAAGAAGGGAAGATAGGAGCTCCTCATATTATTAAAATTACATCACGGGATCCGGAGCCACCGCCTTTAGACTATGTTAAGGTTTCTGGAGGGATTTTTCTTGATATGTCTATTCATGACTTTGATATGGCAAGATATCTTTCAAGAAGCGAAGTAGAAGAGGTATATGCCGAGGGGGCTGTGCTTGTTGATCCGTCCATTGGTGATGCAGGAGATGTGGATACTGCAATTATTACATTGAAATTTGAAAACGGAGCCCTTGGAGTGATTGACAACAGCAGAAAAGCGGTATATGGCTATGATCAGAGGGTAGAGGTGTTTGGTTCAAAGGGGTGTGTTACGGTATCAAATGACACACCAAACACAGCAATACTAAGCACAAGTGAAGCTGTAACCGGAGAAAAACCTAAATATTTCTTTCTGGAACGATATAAGGATTCATATATCGAAGAAGTAAAATCATTTTTTGACTCCATACGATTTGACAAGGAAATATCCGTCACAGGTATGGACGGCTTGAAACCCGTTATTATCGGTTTGGCGGCAAAAAAATCACTTTTAGAAAAGAGACCGGTAAAAACATCAGAAATATTGTAAACAGAAATCAAGGTCTTGACTTTATTTTGAAGTTTTATTATAATACTTATTGTAAACGTTTGCAAAACGTTTATGCTATCAATATCGTAGACTTCACTTTTTAAAACATTTAATTTACGCATAAATCTTACACTTTAGAGCGAGCAACTGGAATTTAGAGAATCTTTGAGAATAGAAATTTGATTTTACTGTAATAACTCGATTCAATAAAAGAAATCCTTCATTTCTTTCATTGAATTAGATTTAAAGGCATATTAATATGCTTTACAGGCAAAAACTTCGTTTTATTTAGTATGATTTCATTAGAAAGTCACAAATTGACTTTCTAATGAAATTTGAGAAATCTGAAGTTTCATCAACCCTCGAAGAAAGGCTGGATAATCAAAATAACCTATTGAAAGGTACAGATTTATGAGCAATTTTGATTCCTTAGTTATAGGTCCTGTTTCATTGGATTATAATATTGATCATTTAGGCAACAGCCATCAGGAAATTGGTGGAGCTATTGTCCAGTCCGGATTCGCTGCTGCAAAAACCGGACATTCAACAGCTATATTCACAAAGCTCAACTCAGCTGACGTCGATATTGAAAGCTTCTTCAAAAATTCAGGAGCGGATGTTTTCTGGAAGGAGTCCAAAAAAACAACATCTATCAGAAACAAATATTTCACAGCCGATAAAGAAAAACGTGAATGTAAAGCAATTAGCATATGTGATTCTTTTGCGATAGATGAAATTCCGCCGGTCAACACAAAAATATACCATCTGGCAGGTTTGATATATGGTGATTTTTCAAATGAGCTAATTTTTTATTTAAGTAGGCAGGGAAAAAAGCTTGCGTTGGATGTTCAGTGTATGCTTCGCCATGCCAAGCCAGATGGCGAAATGGTGTTTGGTGACTGGGATGGAAAAGAGACGCACATGAAATACATAGACTTTTTAAAAACAGACGCAGCAGAAGCTGAGATTTTGACCGGTGAGAAAGATAGAATTAAGGCTGCAGAGATTCTGTATAACCTTGGTGCAAAGGAAATAATGATAACTCATAATACAGAGGTACTCATATATAACGGAAAAGAAGTATACACATGCCCTATCAAAGCAAGAAACCTTTCAGGCAGAACGGGCAGAGGTGACACTTGTTTTAGTGGTTATATCCTTGAGAGGCTTAAAAACGATATTCCCACATCACTGCTTTTTGCAACAGCTTTAGTATCACTCAAAATGGAAACCCCCGGACCTTTCAAAGGAAATAGAGCGGATGTGAAAGATTATATATCAAAGTTTTATTAAGATTATCAAGGTCATGAAGACCATGAAGACGTAAATGTGATCATTTTGTTGGGAGGATTAAAGATGGCTAAGGGTAAAAGACGCAGGGTTTTAAAAGGAATATGCACCGCTGTCGTATTATGCTGGACTCTTTTCCCCGTCTATTGGATGATATCTTTATCAATCAGAGATGATGCTGAGCTAATTAAGTCTCTATCTTTCTTACCGGGGTCATTTACAGTAAAACACTTTATAAGGCTTTTTGAGCGAAATAATTTTTTAGTAGCAATTAGTAACAGCTTGCAAATAACTATAATATCACTTGCGTTTTCACTTGTATTGGGGCTTGCTTGCTCATATATTTTGTCAAGAGCAAGATTTAAATACAAGATAAAAGGAGCCATGCTTTTTTGGATCTTGCTTGTTCGTATTATCCCGCCTATTGCGTTTGCACTTCCTCTATACATAATGATGAATAATATAGGAATTCTTAATACTAAAATACCGGTTATTCTTGCTCATATACTTGTTAACATCCCATTTATAATCTGGTTTATGATAAGCTTTTTTTCAGGGTTGCCTGAGGAAGTTGAGGAAAGCGCTGAAATTGACGGCGCCACAGAGTTGCAGCTATTTATAAAGATAGTTCTACCACTTGTGGTGCCGGGTATAACGGCAGTTGCCATACTATCTTTTATGACATCCTGGAGTGAATATCTGTATGGTGTTATATTCGTACAAAGCCCTTCCAACTTTACAATACCGTTAAGCCTGTCTACTTTGAACAGCGAGCAAGAGCTTGCCCAGTGGGGAAGCATTGCAGCCGGAGGTATTATATCTCTTGTACCAATTGCTCTTTTCGTAATTTTTGCACAGAATTTTCTTATACAAGGGCTATCAAGTGGCGCAGTTAAAGAATAAATGTTTTCAACATTAATAAGGGCATCTTGTTCTTCTTAAATATAATTAATATAAAAAAATAGGAGGTATAGTAATGAAACGCAAATTATCACTGTTAATGGCACTCTGTATGATAGCAACGCTTATCACTGCTTGTGTCGGTGACGGAAAACCTGCAGGACAGACCGGTGGTGCACCTGTAAAACTTGTTATTGCAGCACGCGGAGGATCTCACGTGGATGCGATCAATTCGGTAAAGGCTACTTTTGAAACGGAAAATAATTGTACCATAGAAGTTTTGGGTCTTGAAGCAGCTGATTTAAAGCAGAAGGTATCTTTAGATTCTCAAAACAAAGTCGGAGCGTATGATCTTGCCATGGCTGATGATCCATGGATGCCGGAGCTTTACGAAGCCAATTTGTTTGCAAACCTAACAAAGCTCGGCTACAAGGCAGATACTGATTTTGTCAAAGCATCGCTTGCAATAGGAATGCATCCTTACGGAAATGGTGATATTTATTCATTGCCATTCGCGGGGAATGTTCAGCTATTCTTCTATAACCAGAAGTTGTTCGAAGATAATAAATTCGAAATCCCCGATAGCTGGGAAGGTGCTCTTGAGATTGCTAAAGCTATAAACGGTAAAGACGGAAAAGTTGGGTATGTTATTCGTGGACAGCAAGGTAACCCCATTGTTTCAGACTATTTACCTGTTTTATGGGCATATGGCGGGAATGTGTTTGACGATAACTGGAATGTAATAGTAGATTCTCAGGAAGCAAAGGATGCTCTTAAGATGTATATGGATCTCCTTGCAAATGGCGCAAATTACGAGAAAAACGATATTGTTGCTGCTGTATCTGACGGCAAAGCAGCTATGAGTCTCGGATGGCCTTCATGGTACATATCCGGTGAAACAGCATCCGCAGCTTATGCTCCTATACCCGGCAAAGCTTTAAAATCCAGTAAACAAAATTCAACCGGTATGATAGGTAACTGGATGATGGGGGTTACTGCAAACTCCGCCAATAAAGAGCTTGCAATGAAATTCCTTATTTATGCTACAAGTGCCGAAGCTCAGAAAACAGCAGTTGAATTTGGAGGCGTTCCCACCAGAGCTAGCGTGTTTACAGACAGCAAGTTACTCGAGAAATATCCTTATTTCACAGCAATCCATGAAGGAACAGAGAACTCAGTGATCCGGCCCAGAACACCGAAGTGGACGGATGTTGAAACTGCATATGGCGCAGAGCTTTCCAGCGCTATATCCGGAACTAAGAGTATAGATCAGGCATTAGCCGATGCTAAGACTGCCATCGAAGCTATAATGAAGAAATAAGTGAATGCAGACCGATGGAATATTAAATGTATTCTGTCGGTCTGCAACGTTTTTTCCTAGATGTTTAAAGCTTTTTTACAGTAGAATGTGCGGAAAAAGGGCGAAAAGATAAATATGTGACTTTTCGGGCACACTCATGGGAAAAGAATATGTTTATCAAAAAACCAAGACCCCCACTTCTATAAGTGGCGGGTTCCGATTCTACACTTCAGGTGGAGTAGAGTCTCCATCTGAAGCCCATAGGCGTATTTTACAAGTAAAAACGCTTGATGTTCAGCTTTGCTGAACGAGTTCACTCAAATGCTCGTGGCGTAAAGTGTATTTTGCAAGCGAAAACGTGCGATGAACACAAAATGCTCAAACGTTCATTGAATAAGGTTATGGGGAGTATTTAGCATGAAGAGACCAGTAAAAAAGAGGATAAACGCTTTTCCATATTTAATGACATTACCAACACTAGTAATATTGGTTTGTCTTACAATATTTCCATTGATTTTTAATGCTTATTACAGCATAACTGATTATTATTACCTCTCCCCCAAAAACATAAATATAGTCGGCGGAGAAAATTATATCAATATATTTAAGGATGTATATTTTCAACAGGCATTACTTAACACTGTTAAATTTACGATTTTAGCTGTGGTATTTGAAACGTTAATAGGGCTTATCCTTGCACTTTTTATAAACAACCTGAGAACGGCACGTAGAAGCATGAGAACCCTTGTTTTACTACCCACCCTGTTACCACCTGTTACAGTGGCTTTAATATGGCAAATAATGTTTTCAAACAATTATGGTATTATAAATAAAATGCTGGGATTTATCGGGATAGGTGAAGTAAGCTGGCTTATGGATGTTAAGACTGCTTTTTACTCAATACTTATTATTGACATCTGGCAGTATGTGCCGTTTACCTTTTTGCTTATCTATGCTTCTTTGCAAACAGTTCCAAGAGTGCAATACGAGGCAGCAAGAATAGATGGAGCCAATGCTTGGCATCAGTTTATCTATGTTACTCTTCCTAATATATTAAGTGGGGTTATCATGGTTATACTGTTAAGAGTAATTGATACTTTCCGCCTGTTCGATAAGGTAAACATTCTTACTAAGGGTGGACCTGCAAATTCCACAGCTACCATCACACAATACATATATCAATATGGTGTTAAAGGCTTAAAAGTGGGGTATGGTTCTGCTGCTGCGATAATTATGACTATCATTATATTGGTTTTAGCAAGCCAGTATATTAAAAAATCTTTTCACAACAGGCGGTAAGAGGGAAAAAATGAGGATACACTTTATAAATGTAGGGTATGGTGAAGCAATTTTATTAATAAAAGACAATTTTGTGATCCTTGTTGATGGCGGCACAAACCGTCCCAACGAGTATCTTGCGCCTGGAACCATTAGGGTGGAGGATTATATAAAAAAGCTCGGATATGACAAAATAGATTTATTAATAATTACCCATCTGCATGATGATCATGTGAGTGGTCTTGTAAACATAATAGAAAGTTTACAGGTAAAAAAAATATGGATAAACGTTAAACCGCTTAAAAGTACAAGTGACATAGTAAAAAGGTTTTCTCCTGTTGTAGCCGGTAATGAGAGTGGTATGCTCTTTATAAATGCATTGAGTAGTTATGCAAAAATCCTTGATCAGTGCTGTAAGAAAAATATACCCATTGAGCAAATAGGGAAAGTAAACGGGAAAATTAAACTGGAGCATGATATTGTCATGGATATTTTATCTCCGACTGTTTCAGTCCAAAATGAAATATCGAATCTTTTTTGTGAGCTCCGGGAAGAGCAGGATTTAAAGAAGGCTGAATGTCTTTTTTATAAGCTTGATTCATTAGGGAACTCCTCAAGCTTGGCTTTTAGAGTGGAATCAGGTGAAGTATCTGCTTTGCTTACGGGGGATCAGACACAAGGCTGGGATGAGTTATACAGTGAATATGGCAACAGTTTGGAGAGCAAAATATTGAAGGTTACTCACCATGGGCAAATAGATGGTATGCCTCAAGCAATGCTTGATATTTCAAATCCTAAGTATATTGTTGTATGTTCATCCGCAGACAGACGTTTTAATAGTGCACACCCATCAGTAATTGAAAGGGCTCAGGAACATCTATTGCATAACCATAAAAAAGGCGGGATTTATGTCACAGGCTTGGATGGAACAATTATTTTTCCACCAGTTTTAACACAAGCCTAAATTGTGTTTAAAATAAATATATTCTTGGAAGGTGATTAGTATGAAGAAGAAACTTCTTACATCGTTGTTACTCATAACATGCGTAAGTCACTTTGACAAAAAGGTGGTAAGGAATGCTTTAATGCTTCCTTTACCACCTTTTTAACTAGTAATCATTCAGGTTCCCATGCTTTATATTTTTAGCTAAAAATACAACTCTTTAGGTTTAACGCAGTTTGTAATTCTTTAATTTCTCGTCAAGTGCAACAACAAGTTTCCCTAGGCTTTCAGAAGCATCACTGAGCTCTTCAAAGGCTTTCGTTTGTGATTCGGTGGTTGCTGACATTTCTTGACTTGCAGCAGCGGTTTCCTGAGAAACCGATGATATATGCTCAATGCAGTGAATTACTTCGTCCTTATCGTTCTGCATAGTAATCACTGACTCGTTAACACTTTTGAATTTGCTGACTATTTCAAAAATTGCACCTGCAATATCGTCAAAGGCTTTACCTGTTTTTTCAACTGACATATTTTGCTCACTGGAGGCTTTTCTTAAATCGTTCATAACGGTTACTGCCATTTTAGAATCTTCACCGATGCTTTCAACGAGGTTTGTTATCTCCAAATTGGACAATCGGCTTTGGTCGGCAAGCTTACGCACTTCGTCGGCTACAACAGCAAAGCCACGGCCTGCTTCACCGGCACGAGCAGCCTCTATAGCAGCATTCAATGCTAGAAGGTTTGTTTGCTCTGTAATGCTTTCAATGGAGTCAGTAAAAGAAGTTATTTGTTGAACAGTCTGTACAAGCTTTTCTATAACGGAGAAAATCTTTTCAGACGCAATGTAATTCGTTTCTGTTTTTTCCTTTAGGAATTTTACAGCATCAACGCCTGCAGCGTTCACTTGTGTAATTTTATCGGTTTCCTCAATAATATCGTTGGAACTATCATAAACTGAATTAATTTGGCCGGCAAGCTTTTCAACTGCCATAACGCCGTTTTGAGCTTCTTCTGCCTGGCTGGTTGCCCCCTTTGATATGTCATCTGTGGTACGGGATATTAATTGTATTGCATCCGAAGCGTTTTGAGAAACTGTTTTGACAGTGTAAGATGCACCGTTTATAGCAAGGGATAACTGAAAAAATCCATCGATTAGCTTTTTAATATCACTTAATACTACGTTTACTGTTGTTGCAACAGGACCTAGAATGCCGTACTCTCTTGGAGATATTAATATTGAAAAGTCGCCCTGTTTAATTTTATTCATTTCATTCGCGAACCTGTCTGCAATTTTTTTAATAGAAAACTCCATAACATACTTCAAAACCAATCCTTCAACAATAGCGAAGGCTGCAAATGCAAAAAATATTATCCAATTATTAGTTTGGACGCTTAAAATGACTCCAACCACACCAGCTGCAATTGTGGATATTATTAATGTTTTTTGGTTAATATTTTTGTCTTGTTTTTCTTTTTTGTTTTCTTTTTTCATTCAAAGTACCTCCCTATACACTTAGCATAAATACACTTCACTTCATATGTCGGCAAACAGATGCATAAGTTTACATGTTTAAACAGTAAAGTTAAAGAAAAATAATAAAATTGCCGTATAATGTTGAAATTAGTATATCATAGCCATTGAAAAAAGAAAACAATACCTTTTTAAGTTTTACCTCTCTCCAGAGCTTTCGTAGAAATGTTGATAAGGGTAGTCAGATCACCGCTCAATTTCTTCAATCGTAATATTGCGTGTATGGTTAGTGTGATCCCATCCTTTGCAGCCTGCGTCTTTGATTCCTGCAATAGTCACCGGCAGCCATGTTAAGCAGTAGAAAGGATAAATAACAAACCCCAGTATGATTCTGAAGTCCCACTTCTTATCATATAGAACAACAAGCGGTCCGAAAAGCGATTGTATTAAAACAATCACTAACCATACCTCGGATGGAAAAGCGTATCCGATTATGTAAAACGGCATGGACGGAAAAGCTGATTTAGACCAAGAAAAAATTGTAGCCAAACCAAAGCATATAAAATGGATGGGTTGGAATAAATAAATAGCACAATCAAAAGCCTTAATATTCGCCTCTTTAAAGGATTTTTTAAACAGAGTTGGCATGTAACGCAGCGCACAATCTGTGTGACCTTGCATCCAACGCTTTCTTTGCCTCCAAGATTGCATGAAAGTCAAAGGTTTTTCATCATAAACAACTGCTGTTTTGCAAAAAGCAACTTTCCTGTCGTGCATAACAAGCTTCATTGTAAATTCCAGATCCTCAGTCAGACATGTGGCTCCCCAACCGATTTCCCGGATGATATCAGTCCGCACACAGAAACCGGTTCCACAAAGTCCGCAGCTAAGACCAAGATTATATCTCGTTTGCTGAAAAATTTTGTTTGATAACCAGAAAGCTATTGAATAAGACAGTGATATCCATGTATCATATGGGTTTTTGCTGTCAATATAACCTTGTATAACTTGGTGTCCTTTGGAAAGCATTTTATTCATTTCGGATAGATAGCAGGAAGAAACAACATTATCGGCATCAAAAACACATATTGCATCGTATTGCTCATCCATCGTAAAAATCCTGGAGAAAGCCCAATCTAAAGCATAACCCTTACCGGTCTCATTGAGGTTGTTTCGGGTTAAAATACGGGCTCCGGCACTTTTTGCCTTAAGCTCTGTGTTATCAGTACAATTGTCGCAGATAACAAATATATCGAACGAATCCGAAGGATATTGCTGTTTTTTCAAGCTGTTTATCATACTTCCTATTACGCTTTCTTCATTATGAGCCGGAATAACTATGGCAAAGCGATTATATATATTAGCCGTCTTGTCTGTCTTATTTATCTTTTCCGGAAAGGGTACCCATCCTGCAATCATTATAACAAGATAGTATACTCCTAATAAAAATAACAAAAACTGTACAAAGAATGAAAATGAAAAAACAAGCAAATATAATACTCTGTCCATATTTCCTCCGCTAAATTGCTAAACAAATTATTGCATTCAAGCACAGTTTTATTTTCTACAACCCGGTTAAAAATATGTTTGGTAAATCAAGCATTTTAATTTGATTAATTATGGGAAATATTTGATTTACCTAAGATGCAGGGAATGATATAATTTTGGGAAGGGTTATTGTTGTGAACTAGTTGTGAACTATAAATATGTTGAATTAGATATCAACATTCAACATATATAGGTATGAGTTAGCCATGAATAGATGCACGCTGCGCAACACTTAGTTGTTGTAAATCAAAAAATGTATACTGGGATCATTTAATTAAGCAACATTTTGTGAATAAAAGGTTTCAAATGTGTAATAAATGTGTAATGTAAACTAAAAAAGAGAACGAATATCGCATAAATAGTAATTAATGCGAGATTTTTTATTGTGTTGACTGCGGATTACACAAATTATGTTAAAATGAAATTTTCAGGAGGATATTAATGGGAAAGCCTTATAACAACAATGCAGTAATTGGAAATGGGAGTATGCTTGGCTGTATAACCGAAAGTGGGGAGCTTATACGTCTGTATTGGCCCAAAATAGATTTTCCGCAGCATCTTGAAAAAATGCTGACAGGTTTTTTTGACACAAACAACCCCAACAGCACAATATGGTTTAGTGAGGGCGAACACGAGGTTAGCCAAAACTATATCGATTCTACAAATATCTTGGTAACAAAGGCTGTGTTAAAAAGGCTGTCCCTTGAGGTAACGCAAACTGATTTTTGTCTTCCTGACTCACACGCAATGATCCGTCATTACAACATTAAAAATATGAACAACGTTGATTTTAGCCTTGGCATTGGTCTTGCATCCCATGTAATTTCGCACACACAAGACCTTGGAAACACGCTGTTTGATTTCAGTATGGATGCACTTGTGCATTACCGCCACAGTGGATGCTGGGCTATAGGTTCCAGCCGTGAGGTAAAGGAATTTCAGATAGCAAATAATCCCTTTGGAGCAGTCTGGGAAGGCAAGTTGAACGGTATTGACAGCATAGGAATGTCTCCGGACGGAGCTTTGCTTTGGGATATGGGAATGCTTCCCCCGGGAGGAGAATGCGCATTAACTATTTATTTGTGCTTTTCAAAGAACATCAATGATTTGAAGGTGTTAACCACCGAGGTGAAAAAACACAGTATTGATGAGCATATAAGCTGTGTGAAAAATAATTGGCAGAATTATTTAAGCGGTTGTTTTCAAATAAAAAGCGGAAATGAAAAGGCGGATAAAATATATGAGAGATCTTTGCTTTTATTTGCTTTGATGTCCGACAAAAACACAGGGGGGCTTTTGGCTTCTCCGGAAATAGACGAGGATTTTACCCGGTGCGGCAGATATGCATATTGCTGGGGAAGGGATGCTGCCTTTATAACAGGTGCTCTTGACGAAGCAGGTCTTTTTAAGGATACGGACGAATTTTATGATTGGGCAGTTCGCACTCAGGATTCTGAAGGGTTTTGGCATCAGCGTTACCATATGAACGGAAGCCTTGCTCCATCATGGGGGATACAGATTGATGAAACCGGCTCAATTTTGTATGGTATGCTAACGCATTTTTTGCGTGTGAAGGATTTGGAGTTTCTGAAAAAAGTCTGGCCTTGTGTTGAAAAAGCAGTTGCTTTTTTAGAAAAATTCATCGATAAAGACACCGGTCTTCCGCTTCCAAGCTTTGATTTATGGGAAGAAAGAATGGGCGAACACACATACTCCACAGCAGCTGTTATTGCCGGTGTTAACGCAGCGGTAAAAATGGGTGAATATTTAGGCATATCAAACACAGATACTGAGCGCTGGAAAATAGTCGCAAAAAACATGCAGGATTCAATGGAAAAGCATCTTGTTGACAAGGACAGGGGAGTTTTTTTCAGAAGCGTCAGAACAAAACTAAACCCATGGGGCTCGGAACCTTCACATGAAACCGTTACGATACAGGTTAATAGCAAGGGTTTCTTCCGGGAGGTATCGTCTTTTGACCGAAGAATGGACATCAGCCTTTTAGGTCCTGTTGTACCCTTTTCGATCCTCCAACCGGAGCATGAGGTAGTGCGTGAGACTGCAAAAGAAATCGAAAAGTCGCTTTTTTGTGAAGGAACAGGTGGTATATTCAGATATGAGGATGATACATATGCCGGGGGCAACCCTTGGATTATTTCATCCTTATGGATGGCGTTATATTACTTAAGAGGGAAAAACACAAATAAAGCAAAAGAGTATTTCCACTGGGTGCTGAAATGCTCAACGCATTTAGATTTATTGCCGGAGCAGGTGGATAAACATGACGGAAAACCTTGCTGGGTTGTTCCTCTAACCTGGTCCCATGCTATGTATGTTCTTGTATTAAAGGGGTTAATGAAAAACGGTGGAATATAGAAAAGGAAAACTGCATGTAAAACATGTACAATATGAGATAATATTATCAAAGGGTTAGTGAAAAGCAGTGGATTATAGAAAAAGAAAACGAGAGGTGGTCAAGTATTGTCTAAAGTTAAAACAAAATTTGTATGCTCGGAATGTGGATATGAAACAAGTAAATGGATGGGGAAGTGTCCGGCTTGTATGCAGTGGAATACTATGGTTGAGGAGAGGGAAGTAAAAGGGAAAGATAATAAAGCTATATCCCCTGCGTCAAAAGCAATACCGATCACTGATGTTTCAAAAGAACATGAAGACAGGGTTAAAACTGGTCTTAAAGAGCTCGACAGAGTGCTTGGGGGCGGAATTGTAGACGGTTCTCTCGTGCTTGTAGGCGGGGATCCTGGAATAGGCAAATCCACTCTGCTGCTGCAGATTTGCGGTGCATTGTCTCCCACACAAAGGGTTCTTTATGTTTCTGGTGAGGAATCAATAAAACAAATAAAATTAAGAGCAGAAAGGCTTTCTGTAAATAATGAAAACATCCTTATGGCATCGGAGACTAATTTTGAGAATGTTGAATTACTAATAAATGAAAACAAGCCACAGGTTGTTATACTTGACTCAATCCAGACAGTCTACAGTCAGGAGCTTACATCGGCTCCCGGAAGTGTCAGCCAGGTTCGCGAGGTAACCGGTCACTTAATGCGCATTGCAAAGGGCGGGGGTATAACGGTTTTTGTTGCAGGTCACGTGACAAAAGACGGAGCTATTGCCGGCCCCAGGGTTTTGGAGCATATGGTGGATACTGTTTTATACTTTGAGGGTGAAAGACATCAGAACTATAGAATTTTGCGGGCTGTTAAAAACCGCTTTGGCTCCACAAACGAAATCGGTCTGTTTGATATGAGACAGGAGGGTCTGGTTGAAGTGAGTAATCCGTCAGGGGTTTTGCTGGACGGTAGAGCAAAGGACCAATCCGGCTCGGTGGTTGTGGCAAGCCTTGAAGGAACCAGACCGATGCTTTTGGAGATACAGGCTCTGGTTACACCAACCAGCTTTGGTATGCCGCGAAGAATGGCTACAGGCATTGATTATAACCGGCTTACAATGCTTATGGCTGTTCTGGAAAAGAAAGTTGGCATGCAGCTGCATAATTTTGATGCATACGTTAATGTTGTTGGAGGAATTAAGCTGGACGAGCCCGCCTGTGATTTAGGTGTTATCGCTAGTGTGGCGGGAAGCTTTCGAAATAAGCCCATATCTCCTTACATAGCTGTTATCGGTGAAGTTGGCCTGACCGGCGAAGTGCGCGCGGTCAGCCAAGTCGAAAAAAGAGTTATGGAAGCAAAACGCATGGGCTTTACAAAATGCATATTACCCCTTGGAAACCGGAGCAAAAATTTGGAATCCGGTATTGTTGATGGAATAGAATTATTATATGCAGATACAGTTGAAACGGCTCTAAACTACATGTTTTAGCAGTAGATTTCACGATGGTTACTTAACTTTTCACTGTGTTTGGGTTATCCCACACCATTTTGCATATTTTTGATCATTAGGGTTGAAAACGTCCGGTGACGATTCAACGTTCCAGAGTGGTCCTTTAATTGCGGTTTATCATTACTGTTTTCTGGTCTTTTCATGATTTATCTGAGGTTATATTTGCCGAGGAGCTTTAGACGATCTGATTCGCCGAGAACAATATCGTAAAGGTTAAGGTCAAGTGCATTACATATTGCAGCCATATAGAAAAGATTTCGCCCCATGTCCTTTTCTAAAAGGTCGCGGCAATTGTCACACAATTTACCTTTCACCTGGGATTTCATGCGTTGCTTCATTTCATCAATACCTGAAACACCCGAGACATGCTGCTTTTCGCCACAAATACTGATACACCCACAGTGGGTGGCTGATTTAATAAGTGTTCTTGAAATTCTTGCGCAGGAATCGGACATCTTTGTCATTGAATCTAGTATGCTCCTGTTCCTGACTAGAAGCTCATTTGAAATGTATTGGAAATCATCAAGAACTGTATTTTTTAATTCGTTCAATCTTGCGCACACTCCTTCTCTTATAATTATTCTGGAGAATATTCAGCATTTATGTTATTGTTTAAACAACACCCAGACTTCTGAATGCTTAACTCGAACTTCTTACTCAAAGCACTACTACTATTATAATTGCTTCCAGAAAGTCGTGAAACGACTTTATCCTGCAGGATTACCTACAGAAAGTTGCAGCTTGCTGCAACCTAGTGTAATCACAATATGGTTATAACCCTA
>ENA-UOOK01001076-UOOK01001076.1-fermentation-metagenome-genome-assembly--contig:-NODE-1076-length-36445-cov-4.124237_pt1 | contig 36445 bp, 34 predicted proteins | sample MGYA00245777_ERZ724023 | MGnify/ENA primary metagenome ERZ724023 (study PRJEB28704, sample SAMN03018312) | fermentation metagenome | biome: anthropogenic terrestrial biome; feature: soil; material...
CCTCTCTTTTCCGCTTTCGCTTTTTTCGCTGGCGCCGAAGGCCGTGCCAATTTCATTGGCGCGCCGCCGAAACATGAATTTATCGTAGCAAAAAAACAAAAATTTGACAATCAAAAAAGGATTTAATACAATATCAATAAGTATTGATATAATAACCATTGATTAAAATTATGAAACCGAAATGCTGCAACAATAAAAAATCTCTCGCCGAAATTTCGCAAGTCGCCGAATTTTTGAAAATAATAAGCGAAGAAAATCGTCTAAAAATACTTTGCTTGCTCAAAGAAAACGAGATGTGCGTTTGCGATATTTGGCAATATCTTGGCTTGGCTCAAAATCTTACATCTCATCATTTGAAAGTCTTAAAAGATTTTGAGCTGGTTTCGTCGAGGCAAGAGGGGCTAAAAGTAATTTATTCAATCAATAAAAATGCCGTAAAAAATTACTCAAAATTATTAAATAAATTTTTAAATTCCTATGGAGAATAAAACTATGCAAATTCAAGTTTTGGGATCGGGTTGTCCGACCTGCAAAAAATTATTTGAACTCACAAAACAAGCTGTTGAGGAATTGGGCTTAAAAACAGAAGTGGAATATATCACCGATATTCAAAAAATTGTTGAAATGGGCGTAATGTCCAGCCCTGTTTTGGCAATCAATGGCAAACCAGCTATAAGCGGATTTTTGCCTGATGTTGAAAAAATAAAAGAAACAATTAAAAAATTTATTTAATTTTCATTATGGATATTTTTTACCCAATACAACTATTTTCTGACTGGATTACTTTTGACATTTTTAATATTGAAGCAACTACACATTTAGGAGTATCTGTTAATTTTTTTATTTATGATTCTTTAAAAATTATTTTTTTGCTTCTGATTATTAACTATTTCATGGCAATCGTCCGGCATTACTTACCGATAGAGAAGCTCCGTAATTTTTTGGCTTCCAGAAAATGGTTTGGTTTGGATTATTTTTTTGCCTCGGCTTTTGGTACAATTACACCCTTTTGTTCATGTTCATCAATCCCTCTGTTTATCGGTTTTATTGAGGCCGGCATTCCCTTGGGCGTAACATTGTCATTTTTAATTACTTCGCCATTAGTCAATCAGGTAGCAGTCGTTTTATTTGCTGGATTGTTCGGCTGGAAAATAACTATTCTTTATGTGATTTCTGCAATGTTCTTGGGGATCTTCGGCGGTTTCATTTTGGGAAAATTAAAACTTGAAAAATATGTTGCTGATTATGTTTGGCAAATTAAGAGCAAAAAGGATGAAAATGCGAGTATTAAAATTCCTTTTAGGGACTTAATAAAAACATTTTGGCAGGAAGGTTGGGCGTTAACTAAAAAAATCATCCCTTATGTTCTTTTAGGTATTGCAATTGGAGCGGCGATTCACGGTTATGTTCCGGCTGGTTTTTTTGAAAATTATATTAAAGCTGACAATATTTTTGCCGTGCCAATATCCGCAATCGTAGCCGTTCCGATGTATGCCAACGCTGTTGGAGTTATCCCAATTATGCAATCGCTTGTGGAAAAAGGTATTCCTTTAGGCACGGCAATGGCTTTTATGATGGCCGTTGTCGGGCTTTCTTTACCGGAAGCGTTAATTCTAAAAAGAGTGATGAAAATAAAACTGCTCGTTTATTTTTTTGGGATAACAACAATCAATATAATAATTATCGGGTATTTATTTAATGCCTTTGTAAAATAAAACTATGCAAAAGAAAATTATCATTTCAATTATCGCGATTGCTATTATCGGAACAATATTCTTTATAGTGAGAAACGGCAACAAACCCACAGAAGCTCAAAGCGTCAATAATCAAACGGAAAAAAGCCAAGAAAATTTGCCAATGTCAACGGCAAAGATTTCGGCTGAAAAAATTGAAGTTGTCCACTTTCACGCCACCCAGCAATGCTGGTCGTGCATTACAGTTGGCGAATATGCGTTAAAAACAATCAAAGAAAAATTTTCCGAAGAATACAAAAACGGAACTATTGTTTTTAGAGATATCAACGGCGAATCGCCGGAAAATAAAGATATGGTTACGAAATATCAAGCCAGAGGATCATCGCTTTTTATCAACGCAATTACAGCGGAAAAAGACAATATTGAAGAAGATGTTACGGTTTGGCGTTTGGTTTCTAACGAAAACCAGTTTATCAGTTATTTTCAAAACAAGCTCAATAAACTTTTAGGAAAATAATTATGGATTTCATAAATTCTTTAATCGACAATTACAATATCCCGATTTTAACCGCTTTTCTTTTGGGCGTGCTGACTTCAATAAGCCCTTGCCCTCTCGCCACCAACATCACCGCTATTGCTTACATTTCCAAAGAAATTAAAACCGCAAAGCATACTTTGCTAAACGGAATTTTTTATACGCTCGGACGAGGAGCAAGTTATACGATTTTAGCTACTTTGATTTATTTCGGCTTGTCCTCTTTTCAAATTTCAAGCATTTTTCAGGGCTGGGGCGACAAAATTTTAGGTCCGGTTTTAATAATTATCGGTCTGATAATGTTTGGGGTAATTAAAATAAACTTAGCCAAGGGCGGAGAAAAAGCCGAAAAAATAAAACTTTGGCTGTCGCAAAAAGGATTTATCGGCTCTTTCCTTTTAGGCATGCTTTTTGCTTTGGCATTTTGCCCTTACAGCGGGGTTTTGTTTTTCGGCGCGCTTATTCCCTTGGTTTTAAAATCCGCCGAAAGTCTGCTCCTTCCTCCTATTTTTGCTTTTGGCACCGGACTGCCTGTGATTTTGTTTTCTTTTGTTATCGCTTTCGCGGTTCAAAAACTCGGACAAGTTTTTCAAGTTATGCAAAAAATTGAAAAAGTAATGCGCTATTCCGTGGCAACAATTTTTGTTTTAGCAGGTCTTTATTATTTACAATTTTTAATTAAATACTTAACTATCTTATGAAAAATAAAACGATTATCCCCACAATTTTATTTATCGCCGTTCTGATTTTTTCATTTTTTGCGCTTTCGCAAGAAAAAAATAAAAATCAAAGCCAAACGAACGAAACAACGGCAACAGAAAACCAATTGGCAAACCAAATTATTCTTTTCTATGGCGATGGCTGTCCGCATTGCGCGATTGTTGAAGAATACATCAATAAAAATAATGTCCAAAACAAAATTTCGTTTACTCAGAAAGAAGTTTATTACAACCAAAGCAACGCCAAAGAGCTTGAAGCCAAAGCGAAAATTTGCGGATTGCCGACCGATTCAATCGGCGTACCTTTTCTTTGGAACGGCGAAAAATGTTTGATTGGCGATCAAGATATTATCAATTTTTTTAAACAAAAAACTAATGGTCAATAATATGAAAAAATTACCAATCTATCTTTTATCAATTTTTGCCGTCAGTTTTCTTTTTGCTAAAAAAGCTTTGGCGGTTTGCCCGATTTGTACAATCGCCGTCGGAGCCGGCGTCGGGCTTTCCCGCTGGCTTGGAATTGACGACTCGATAACCGGACTGTGGATTGGCGGGCTTATCGTTTCCATGATTACTTGGACGGAAAGCTGGCTGGAAAAGAAAAGTATCCGTTTCAAAGGCAGAATTTTTGCAAACATTTTTGCCTATTATGCTTTGATAATTATTCCGCTTTATTATTCCGGCATTATCGGCAATCCGCTAAATACTTTGTGTGCCTGCGGCTTGGATAAACTTCTTTTTGGAATTATCGCGGGCAGTCTGGCTTTTTGGTTTGGCGCAAGCTGGTATTTTCATTTGAAAGAAAAAAATGACGGCCACGCTTACTTTCCGTTCCAGAAAGTTGTTATGCCTGTTTCGCCGCTTATAATTTTGAGCATAATTTATTATTTTTTAACCAAATAACAATATGAACAACGCAAATAATAATCAAACCCCGATTAAAAATATTAACGAGTTTATCCAAAAAGTGGATGAGATGAAAAAGCAGGACAAAATGGATTTATCATCCGACCAAGATTTAAGTATTGCCATAATGAATCTTGTAAGCATTGAGGAGCATTTCTTTTTCACCGGAGCAAAACTCGATAAAACCGAATACTATGACATGATAAAAGATGTCAGAGAGATGAGAAAGGAATTGCTCAAAAAAATTATCAAAGAATACGAGGGTGAAGTTTGGTGCATTTCCAAACATTTGCTCGCCGCCTCAATGCGACTCATGGAAGTCGGCACAAAGCAATTAGGAATGGACAGAAAAAACGAGGCATATGATCTTTTTGACAAAGCATATAATCTTTATTCTTTGTTTTGGGGTTTGAATATGAAATTACTGAATGTCGGCGACATTAAAAAAATTGACGATAAAGCGATAAACAAAAACGATGCCAGGAAAAAAGGATTTATGGGAAAGCTTGGCGAATTAGTTAAAAAAGCAATTGATTGCTGTATTGAGTAATTTTTTATCATGTATTTATTAAAAATTTTAGGGAGTTCCTTGTCATTGCCCGCGCACGGGTGGGTTGGGGCAAGGGCAACATCCTTTTTGGCGGCGCATTTCGCTTTGCGAAATACGGCCTTCGGCGCCAGCGAAAAAAGCGAAAGCGGAAAAGAGAGGGCGGGGCGGAATTCCCCCCAGACCCCCCTTCCGCCCCGCCCGAAAAATAAAATTGGCGTAGCGAAGCGTTTCCGCCGTCTTGGTATCAAGACATCAAAGCAAAACAATTTTCAATTCCTTTTAAGAAAAATTTGGCGGGCGGGCGTTAAAAAATTGAAAGAAAATTGTTTTGCTTTGCTCGCCGAAGTTCGGCGGGCGGAAACGCGGAGCGGAGCTATTCCAGCATTTTCCGTTCAAAAAAGGTTCGAGCTTCGTTCAGTAATTGCGACATTTTATTTCATATCAAATTATATTTGATTAATCAATATGTGCAGTTAAATTTTTAATAATTTTTCTATTGAAATGAATATTTCTCTCTAAAGTATCTAATTTATTAAAAAGCAAATTCTTTCTTTGGTTGATCCATTTCCTATCTTCTAATTTATTTTCAAAAATAAATGGTTCCTGCATTTTCATTTGTTCTATTTTTCTTTTCTCTGCTATGATGTTTGTTTGCATCTCTGCCAAAGCGACATATATTTTATCACTTTCGATGCATTCGTCTAAATATTCCTTGCATAGAGTTTTTTGATAAATATATAATTTGTCGCAATCTCTTTCTTTATATGCTGCTTGCACGCAGTTCCAGTATTTTGATTTATTATCATCGCCTACAATATCAGGATGAAGAGTTTTTACAATTGAACGATATATTTTATTTACATCTTTCTTTTCTTTGAATTTATTGTCTTTTCTGTTGTGTATGATTGGTTGATAAAATGAATTTTTGTAACTATGATTATAACTAATCTCTTTATCGATAATATTATTTATTTTCTCTAAAGTTGATTTTGAGATTCTCTCCCCGCTTTTCATTTCGGAGCAAAGTAATTCAACTTTCCTCTGTAACTCAGCAGCATTTTTTGATTTCAGTTCAATTTCATCCTCTATATCACCAAAAATATTCTCATATTTAAAGTCAATTTCCTTCTTCTTTACAAATTGTAAATCATACCAGTCATCTAAAACGCTTAACAATTCATCGCGTAAGGAGTAAAATTCTTCTATATTTATATTATTTTTTATTGTCATCATTCGAAATGATTTAATTTTGCTTGATTATATTATTTTGGCTAAAAATATTCAATTAAATTTAAATTTGATTTAATAATAATTTTTACTTCAATTGTTGTGCCGATTTCAACAAATTCAAAAATATATATTTTTTTTGAATTTTAGTAATAATATTTTAATTAAGGATAATAAATAGTATTTTTGAATTCTTTTTTTTGTAAGTATTAATTTGATTTTATTTATTAAAAGTTGAAATTATTTATATAATCATCTTTAATATTGTGATTTAATGTAGCAATGATAGAAAAAATTAGACAGAAATTGACTCGAAGCCAAATGCTGATGTTTGTATCAGTTATTATTGGTTTTGTTACTGGAGTAGCATCTGTGATTTTGAAATACTTAGTTCATTATATTCAAATGTTTCTACAAAGAGATTGGGGTTTTACAGGGCAAGGATATATCATCACAATCTTTCCAATGATTGGTATTTTGCTCACTGTAATATTCGTAAAAGTCGTATTGAAAGGAAAATTAGGTAGAGGCATAGCTAATGTATTATATGAAATTACGAATAAAGCTAGTATAGTGCATAAAGACAAAATGTACTCTCACGCAGCAACAAGTGCCTTGACTGTTGGCTTCGGTGGTTCTGCTGGTCTTGAAGCTCCAATTGTCGTTACCGGAAGTGCAATCGGCTCAAATATTGCGAAATATTTTGGTTTAGGGTATAAAGACAGAACTATACTTTTAGCAGCTGGAGCTGCTGCTGGTATAAGTGCAGTTTTCAATGCACCGATTACAGGTGTAATTTTCGCTCTCGAAGTAATATTAATAAGTACAGCTGTTGTGGAATTTATTCCTATTATTTTAGCTTCAGTAGTAGGGGCATTAATTTCAAAAATTGTATTCAATGAAGATTTGCTTTTTATATTTACAATGCAAGAGAGTTTCAACTATTATAATATGCCTTATTATCTAATTTTGGGTATATTATGTGGTTTTATATCTCTATATTATGCTAGAATGTCACATTACATTGAAGGCATATTTGCAAAATTTGGCAATCATATTTATATGAAAGCAATTGTCGGAGGTTTATTATTATCATTCTTATATTTGCTCTTTCCCACAATATTTGGTGAAGGTTATAACAGTGTCAAACTATTAGCGACTGGGCAATTCGACAGAGTTTTTAACAATAGTATTGTCTCTTATTATTTATCAAATGAATGGTTCTATATCTTTTTCATTGGAGCTATTGCATTAATTAAAGTAATTGCGACTTCTATCACTATCCGTTCAGGTGGTAATGGAGGTAATTTTGCTCCTTCACTATTTATTGGAGCTTATACAGGATTTTTCTTCGCATCTCTTATTAATAAATTAAATATATCAAGCTTACCAGTTAGTAATTTTATCTTAGTTGCTATGGCTGGAATTTTAAGTGGTGTCTTTTATGCTCCTTTTACAGGTATATTTTTAATTGCTGAAATCACAGGTGGTTATGAATTGATACTCCCATTAATGCTTGTATCTGCAATTTCTTATATATTTACAAAGCATTTTGAACCATATTCAATGGAAACCAAAAAATTAGCTGAAAAGGGAAAAATATTTACTGATGATAAAGATTTAAATGTATTAAAATTACTAAGAACATCTAAAATAATTGAAAATGACTTTGTTCCTATTAAGGAAGATGGTTATTTATCTGACCTAATTGAAGCTATTAAACTTTCCCGTAGAAATTCTTACCCTGTACTAAATGAATCTAAGCAATTAGTCGGATTAGTAGATCTTGACGAAGTACGCGCACTTATTTTCAAACCTGAATTATATGACAAAATTACTATAAAAGAAATTATGATGATCCCAGATACGATTGTAAGCGTAAATGAACCTATGACAAGCGTAATTAAAAAATTTGACCAATCAAAACACTGGATATTACCTATTGTAGATGAATTTAATGTGTATCTCGGTTTCGTCTCAAGATCGCATATTTTTAATAAATATAGAAAATTAATTAAGGAAATTTAATGGATTTGATTAATGACCCAAGCAACTTATTAACAGTATTTTTATTGTATTTCACATCTTTCTTTACAATTATTAACCCAATTGGATCAATTCCCGTTTTTATGACCCTTACATATAATTTAACGGAAGAAGAAAAAAGCAGAACATCTAAAAAAGCTAATCTTACTGCCTTTCTCACGTTAATATTATTTGCTTTTACAGGGCATTTCCTTTTTAAATTCTTTGGAATTTCAGTTGATAGTCTTAGAATTGTCGGAGGTGTAATATTCTTCATAATGGGTTATGATATGCTCCAAGCTAAAATAGGCAGAGTAAAGCTAAAAGACGACGAAATCACAAATTATGTAAATAACATTGCTATCACACCTTTAGCTATTCCTCTTATCTGTGGACCAGGTGCTATCACTAATGCAATTGTACTCATGGAGGATACTAAGAATATTGAAAGTAAGTTAATTCTTATTATTGCTATCCTATTAGTGCTGATACTGAATTTTATATTACAAAAAAATTCTACTCTCATCACAAAAATTATCGGCGATACAGGCATCAATGTGCTTATGAGATTAATGGGATTAATTATGATGGTGATTGCTGTAGACTTCTTCTTTGCTGGATTAACTCCAATTTTAAAAGGTATTTTTAATCTTTAAATTTTTATTGCTGTTTTTTTAAAAAAAAAGCTGTTTTTTAATTTTTAAAAACAGCTTTTTTAGTAATCTTTTCAATTTTTTATAAAATTTTATTAAATAAAATATTGAATTTTCAATATTATTCGTTAATTTTATATATATTTTTTAAGCCAATAATAATTAATTAATTTATAAACAAATAAGCGGAGATTAATAAATGGATTCAAACAAACCATTTGTTCCGTATGTACCTGCCAATACTAATATGGCTGAATTTACTTTAAAAGCTGTATTAATAGGGTTAGTGCTGGCGGTTGTATTAGGTGCAGCTAATGCTTACTTAGGCTTGAAAGCTGGTATGACTATAGCGGCTACTTATCCTGCTGCTGTAATTGGAATGGCAATCTTAAAATTAATGAAAGGTTCCATTCTTGAGGAAAATATCGCAAGAACTGTTGGTTCGATTGGCGAATCAGTAGCAGCTGGAGCAATTTTCACTATTCCAGCATTTTATATTGTTGGATTTTGGGACCCATTCTTGACTACAAGTAATTATATCATTGCCACATTAATTTTAATAATTGGTGGTATTTTAGGAATTATGTTTGTAGCATTGCTCCGAAGAGTAATGGTAGAAGATGCTGAATTACCATATCCGGAATCAGTAGCTGCCTCTGAAATCCATAAAACTGGACGCAATAGTGGTGGCGGCTCAAAATTCTTATTTGGTTCAATGATTTTTGGAGCATTAGTTAAAGCTCTTGGTCAATTCAAAGTATTCCCTGAAGTAGTTGAAAAATTTATTCCTTTCGGTAAACAAACCATATCCGGTACTAATTTCGTAGGGCAAGGTGGATTATTGCTTAGCTCACCTGGTATTAGCCCTGCTTATATGGGTGTTGGATATATTATAGGTCCAAAACTCGCTGCCCTTAACTTTAGTGGTGGTATGATTGCTTGGGGTTTACTCACTCCAATTATTTTATATTTCCTTGCTCCTTTTATTGATTTTAATATAATTGCACAAGCAATTTTAGCCGAAAATTCAGCAATGATAGCAAGTGGTAAAATTCCTGCAAGTTCTGCAATTACTGCTGAACAAGCAAATTTAAAAGCATGGGTAGATACTGCTTATGAAGTATGGAAGTTTATCGTTCGTCCTATAGCAATTGGTGGAATGCTCGTAGGTGCAAGCTATACTTTATACAATATGAGAAAAAGTCTTACTACTGGTATTGTAAGAGCAATTAATGACGTTAAATTAGCCGCAAAAGGCGAATCAGTTGAAATTGCAAGAACTGATAAAGACTTAAGCTTCTTTATAGTAATAGGCGGTATAATTTTAGTAGCAATAGCAACATTTTGCATAACTTATTTTATTTTTAATGCTACTTTTGCTGTATCATTTGTCGCAGCAACTGTATTAATTATATTAGCATTTTTCTTTGCTGCTGTATCTGGATATTTAGTGGGTATTATGGGTTCAAGTAATAACCCAATTAGTGGTTTGACTCTTACTGCCCTTGTTGTTACTGCGTTAATTATGGTAATAATGGGTGTGTCTGGTCAAGAAGGTATCGCTACTGTGCTTGGAGTAGGTGCTATAGTGTGTGTGGCTGCTGCAGTAGCTGGCGAAATGCTTCAAGATCTAAAAGTTGGACATATCTTAGGTGGAACTCCTTGGAAAATGGAATTAGGTGATATCTTTGGAGTTGTAATTGCTGGCTCTGTAATGTTTTTAGTATTATCATTCTTAAATGAAGGTGATATTGCTATGGGACTTAGAGAAGGCTACAATGGCGGTTTCGGCAGTCCTAAATTATCTGCTCCTCAAGCAAGTCTTATGGCGATACTTTCAAAAGGAATTGTAGGAGGGCAAATGGCTTGGCCTCTGATTCTTGTCGGTATGCTTATGGGAGTTGGTTTAATTTTAATGCAAGTAAAAAGCCCAATGTTAGTTTCTGTAGGTATGTATTTACCACTTGAGACAACTTTCGCAATTTTCTTAGGTGGTTGCGTTAAAGGTATCGTGGAATATTTCCAGAAGAAGAGACAATATAATTCAAATCAAATTTCGCGTATCGAAAATATTGGAGTATTAATAGCATCTGGACTTATTGCCGGAGAAGCATTAATGGGATTAGTTTTTGCTGGATTCGCTGTGTTTGATAAATTCCCACCTGCTATTTTCTCTAATCCATCTTTCATTGTGAGCTTAATTGTTTTAGCAATTATCGCTTGGATATTAATTAGCTTACCTTTAAAGAAAGCTGGGAATCCTGAAGATCCTGCTGGTCCTTCTATGAATATGTAAAACATAAATTTTTAAACATAAAAATAATTATTGTTTAATAAATAGAATAAAATGTCCTTCTTAGTATATAAGAAGGACATTTTTTTACATAAAAAAAAAGAGCTATCTTTTATAAAAATAGCTCTGTGTAAGTAATTTTCAGCAATGTCGGGGCGAGAGGATTCGAACCTCCGACCCTCTGGTCCCAAACCAGATGCGCTACCGGGCTGCGCTACGCCCCGCTGTTATAATTACAGAATACTAAATTAACACTTTTTTAATTATTATCCAACAAATATTTTATTTTTTTATTAATTTTTTTTTTAAATAAAAAAAAGAGAGGTCAATATTAACCTCTCTTCCAATAAAATATTATTGATAATTATTTATTTCTTTGTTGGGCAGCAACTTTTTTTAGTCTTATCAGTACAAGTTTTTTTGCTGCAATCAGATTTATCAGTTTTTGATTTTGTAGTTTTCTTTTCAGCTTTAGGAGCTTTTACATCATTTTTGTTTCCTACTGTAGTAGTTACAGTAGCTTTAGATTCTTTAGCTTCTTTTGCTTGATTTGGAGCAGCTACTAATGTAGCAGTAGTTAATGCAGCAGCCATTACTAATGTTGCTAATTTTTGTAATTTCATTGTATTCCTTTTATTATATTATATTGAAAAAAACGTCTATTTAACTCAATAGATATATTGACGAATCTTATTATATTTTAGTTACACAATATTGAATATTTTTTTAAAAAAAAAGTAAAATATTTTTTGTCACTTTTTATTCGAAAAATAGTATTATATTTAAATATGTGAAAATATTAATAAATAATATAAATAAAATCTTAATTATTTTTGAAAAATTTTAATACATATAGCGATATAGAATTACTGGATATGTTTTCTTCACCTAAACCTATCTGTGATAAAGCATTTCAAGAAATTTACAAACGCTATTCCCCTAGATTAAATTCATATTGTTTATTTAAAATTCATAACCAAATTGAAGCAGAAGAAATTTTCCAGCAAACTTGGATTAAATTTTACAGATCGATTGAAAATGGAAAAAAATTAGAATGCGTTTTACCATTTTTATTAAGTATAGCTCGTAATCTCACAATTGACTTTTTCAGAGCTAATCGAACTAGAAATAATCACATTATAGACTTTACTGAACCAGAAATGCTCGAAGAAATTGCCGAAGTTGCTAAAATTAGCTCGATTGAGGCAAATGAATTGGGCGATTTAATACGTGCAGCAGTAAATTGTTTAGACGATAAATATAAAGAAGCCTTTGTCCTAAAAAGATATGAAGAGCTAAGTTTAATAGAAATTTCAAATTTGCTTAATATTACATTAAGTACAGCAAAACAACGAGTTAGCCGTGCTACAGCAATGGTAAGAGATATTTTATCTCCACATATTAAAGATTATATAAAAATAGATCATTAAAATTATTATTTTATTATTATGAATTATAAAGAATTGTTACCAGATTTTATTGATGGAATGCTCTCTCCAGAGGAAGAAAGAGCTATTCACTATCAATTATCTCAAGACGAAGAACTTTATAGAGAATATAAAAACCTTCAACAGATTTTTAGTTCTATAAATGAAAGTAAAAATTCATATATTCCTTCGTCGGAGCTCACTCAAAAAGTGTTTTCCGCTCTTGAAATAAAATATTTTCCAACAGAAAAAAATAAATTATTTGAATTTATTAATAAAGGTGCATTTAAATATGCAGCTGCAATTGTTACTTTATTATTAATGCTCACTTTGCAATTTAATAATATAGAGCAAATACCTAATTATGGCAACCAAAATTCAGCTTCAAATAATAATAACACTAATTATTCTAGTTTAAATTCAAATGATAATTTAAACATCCAATCCTCTACATCTGACAATAATTTAAATGATAATGTTGCATCTATAAAAAATAAAAGTAAACGAAATATTAAAAAATCAAATAACCAAAATGATAATTACCTTTTGTCAGAATCTTTAATTAAATCTTCAAATGAAATAAATTCTCAAAATATTGATGATAATATTGATTTTAATTCTTATTATCAAGATAAAGAAATTCAAAATCAATTTAATGCAAGCAACGATATAACTTCAAGTGCTACATCAGATATCGATATAAATGAAGAAATCGCTTATTTTGATTCTGAAGATTATACTTATGAAGATGCTAATCAAACGAATTATTTTAACAACAGCGACTATAGTACACCAATTAATATGTCTCAAGGATTTAATTATTTAAATTCAGATTTCGCTTATAATAATTATAAGGTAACATATTTTTCTCTTCCATCAAGTAAATTTTCTATTGAATTTAAAAATACTATTTATTTTAATACAGTAAAATCGAAATTAAACACTGAATTAGTAAATATTGGCTTAGCTTTATATTATAATGTAATTGAAAATTTAAGTATCGGTATCGATGTAAGAAATGAATCATTCCAAAAGCTTTCATATAAATCTTATGCTCCTACTTTAGAAAGATCTAATAGCTATAGCTTTACAAATACCAATAAAAATGACGATTTACCATTCTCAAGCACAGAAGTTTTTGCTACTACATTAGGATTAGCAGTAAAATATAATTGGACAAATTTTAGCAAGAATTTTATCCCTACTACTCAGCTTAATATTGGTACTAATTCTGAAGGACTTGTAGGAAGACTACAGCTAGGTATGCACTTATTTGCAAGTAACGGTATATCCGCAAATGTAGGAGTCGAATATTCTTCATTAGCTTATAAATTTGCAAATACAAGTAATAATACAAATAAACTCGGAATAAATTTAGGATTAGCTTATAATATTAAATAAATACACTTTTTTTATCTCGAAATTATTTTTTCTGATTTTTTTTATAAAAATTAAAATATATTTTTTTATTAAATATTTTAATCGTATATTGTGTTCTTAAATGTGCATTTTTAATTGTTGATAGATTTAAAAATAATTACAATTCCTTTTTTTATTTCCAAGCCTAAAAACCTCAGGTAAATTTCCAACGGTATTGAAACAATTTTTGATTTTATTATTTTTATAGTACTTGCTAAATCTCTAATTAGCAATTACTTGTTTTTTTATTTTTTTTGGAGAATATATGAATATATTTGTAGGTAACATTGCTTACAACACAACAGAAGACCAAATTCGTAATTTATTTGAGCAATTTGGTGAAGTTAGTTCAGTGAAAATGATTAACGACCGCGATACTGGACGTTTTCGTGGGTTTGGATTTGTTGAAATGTCTGATGAAGAAGGGCAAACTGCTATCAGTGCTTTAAATGAGACAGAACAATATGGCAGACAGCTTCAAGTAAATGAAGCTAAAGAAAGAACTGAACGCCCACAGAGAGAAAGAAGAAATTTTAGAAATTAATTATAAATTTTTTCCTTAGTAAAAAAAAACATCCTCGAAATTAAATTGAGGATGTTTTTTTCTATTACATCTATTTATTTACCAATTATTGTTGAATCTGATTTGATAAATTCCCGAGCTGAATTTATTAAATTTAATTCTTCATTATCCCATTTTGTAGTAGCTTCTGGGAATATTAGCATTAATTTAGAAAGAATCGATTCAAGAGATTTTTTATCTTTAAGATTTTGCAAATTATAAATAATTGTTTGCATAAATGCAGTTTTATATTCATCAATTAAGTTTATTTTATCTCTATCTTTTGAGCTTAATTGATTAATTAATGCATCAAATTTAAACTTATTCAATAGATTAGTAATTGTTTTATCATAATTCATAAGAGTGTTACTACCACCAACAACTTTATAAACCATTCCTTCAGAAATAATATTATTATTTAATCCCAAAATACTAGCATAGGTCTGAGTGATTGTTTGATTAAAATAGACAGTACGTTTATTTGCATTAAACTTTATTATTTCGAGCATAATTATTTCTTCTGAAGTAAGATATTTATTATTATTTCGACCATTTACATTAAATTCAGTAGAATTACCATCAATAAGCAATCTTTGAGGTGCATTCACATAGGTTGAATCAAATTTATAAGTTGATTTCATAAATTCATCTGAACAATTAGTATTAATAGGTTGCGTAAGATTTGGTAAAAAATTCAGCCACGTAGCATACCAATAATATTGTAAATAAAAAATTGATATTACTGTTACATCGATTCTAATGTTTTCTTCACATTGCACATACATAAAATTAAACAATTCAACTTCCGAAGCCACAAATAGAATAGCGTTCGGCTCTAAAGAATTTAAAATATTTCGACAATATTCTAAATTTGCATCTGGAAATCCATTTTGCTTCTTTCCTTCTAAAAAGGCATAATCTGCTGAATCTGGAACTCCTTTTAATACATAATTAATTGCTAAATTACCCCAAATCTGAGTTAATTTACTAAATTGACTAAATCTAAAATTCGGATTAATATTATTATTATCTCCAATTTTTTTGAATATATTTGAAATTTCTCTAGTTTGATGTAGAGAAATATTATCAAAATTAACTATCTCGCTCCCTTTGTTTAGTTTAATTTGAGTAGCTATGCCTAAATAATATAATGCATCAATATTTTTCTTATTACTAAGAGTTTCTTCCTTAATTGATACAATCAATGTATCTAGGAGAGACAAACTATTTAATTTCTGATATTCGCTTAAAGAGTTAAATTCAATTAACTTTTGAACAGCTTCTTCATAAGACATAATATCACTATGCTCTTTATTGCAGGCTGAAAGCGTGATAGTAGCAAATGATAAAATTATAATGTAAATTCGAAAAATAAATTTAATTTTCATTTTGAGAGCTTTTTGATTTAATAGTTTCATTATTATTTGTATTTGCATATTTAGATATTAAAATACTTATTTCATATAAAATTAAAAGAGGTGCAGAAAATATTGCTTGAGTAATTGGGTCAGGAGTTGGAGTAAGAACTGCTGCAAAAATTAATATTACAATAATCGAATGTCGTCTGTATTTCCTCAGAAAAGATGAATTAATTATACCAAATTTTGAAAGCACATAAGATATCATCGGCATTTCAAACATTACGCCAGACGCTAATAAGATCATAACAAAAAAACCAAAATATGCATTAATATCAATACTATTTTTAATTATTTCAGTACCGAATTTATTTGCGAACGAAAGCATCGATGGAATCATTATAAAATATGAAAAAGCTACTCCGCAAAAAAAGCATAATGAAGTATAAAGTGTTATTTTTCCTGCCCATTTTTTCTCTTTTTCATACAATCCTGGAGCTATAAATAACCATATTTGATAGAGAATTATCGGGACTGCAAGGATAATTCCACATACTAAAATTGTCTTAAAATATAGAAAAGGTTGCCCAAAAGGAACTAAGTTTTGTAGTGGTAAATTTGCATTAAAAGCAGGCTTTAATAAAATATTTTCCATTATGAAATTTATAAAAATACCAGCTATTGTAGAGCATAATATCACTGCTATTAATGATACAATAATCCTTTTCCTTAATTCTCCCAGATGATCTAAGAAATTCATCTCTGGGAAAAAAGGTTGCTTTTCATCATTATTTTTATCAACCTCAGAACTCATTATCATCTAATATACTTAATAAAAATTGATTCACCATTTTGCAGAATCAATTGAACAAAATAAATCGCTTCGGTTTTATTTAATAAATTAATTTCAACTTGATTTGAATTCGGCTTTGTCTCATATTCACATTCACCAAGTAAATTATACATTTTTGCTTCTAAAATTTCATTTTTGCATTTGATTAGCAATTCATTTTGATTCTTTATTACTTTATAATTTTGCAAAGTAAAATCTTCGATATTTGCTAAATCTACATATATAGATGATGACATTTCTGAACGGCAACCAAGTTCATTTTCGCCAGTTAAGGAATATTTTCCAGTTCTATCAGGATGATATGTTTTTTGATTTGCTCCCGGAATTTCTTTGTCATTAAAGTACCATTGAATACCAGAATTTAGATTAGTATATAATACTGAATTCTCATAATAAATATAAGGTTTCTGAGGTATTTTTAATACTGTAATATATTTTTGGTCAGTACCGGTGCATAATCCGTTTTTATTTGTGTAACTATATGTTATAATATGCTTGCCTACTCCAGCAAAAGCTACATTAAAATATCCATCTACCACATAGTATCCCCCACCATAAGTTCCACCCTCAGGAGTACCTCCGGTAAGTTTTAGCATATCTCCAGAATTACAAATATCATCAAATTGCTGTAATTGAACTTTAGGGAAATCATTTATAATAACCTGTTTTGAGTATTGACGACTGCAATTAGATTGATTATTATAGACAGTAACCTTTAAGGAATCTACACCGGGGTTGTCCCAGACAATTGAAACTTCATTTTGTGATGCACTCCCATATATTTTTCCTTTTTTAGATTCCCAATAATATGAATATTTATCGCTATAGTCTATACTAAAAGTCTCATAAATAGCTTTACAAATATTTTCTCTTCCGAAAATTTGCATATTTGGTAAGAAGATCACTGATACTTTAAACGTATCCGGAGTATAGCAAATATTAGGATTAGTATTTGTTAAAATAATTCTTCCACCACCGGGGATAGTCCATTTAATATTTACATTATTTGTATTCTGTCCTGAAATAATTTGCCCATTGGTTACGCTCCAATTTGGTTGGAATCCTGAGACTGGAAAAGAATATGAATAAGAAGCAGTATTATTAGCACAAATGCTAGAAATACCTGAAATTTTAGGTTTTGATTTTTGACTTACAGCGACATTTAATTGATATGAATCATAAGTACCGGATTGAGTATTTAGATGTTTTAGTTTTATATTAGTACCATAAGTCTCCAACCACATTACATCGAGCGAATCTGAATAATTCTTTACGATATATCCCCCATTTACTTCCCAAATATTATCATTTTTGATAGTAGATCTATATCTTTTTGTTTCACCAATACAACTTGAATTAGGTCCTATAATGTTTGAATAGCAATCAAAAATATTCAAACTGATTCCACATAAAATACAAATTTGTAGATATATTAAATTAATTTTAATTCTATTTATTTTATTCAATTCCATTATTTTCTATTTCCTTATAATACTATGAAAATATTATATGCAATTTATGAAAAAAATAAATTAAAATAAAATATTAATATTATTTATCATAATATTATAGTTATAAAATTACTCTATTACTACGGGATATAGTACAGGATCAAATAAATTTGCTATAAAGAAAGCAAATACAGTAATTGCAATTAACATTAAAGCTATTACTAGGCTCGAATTAATCATTTTATTATTCAACAAATGCAATTTCTTAACTTCTCTAAAGATATAAATCCCAATAGGTATTATCAAAACTAAACCAGAAATCATACCTGGAATATATCTTTTAAAATAGAGAAAACCTCCAATATAACACACTAGCACTATCACAAGTAAATAATGAAGCAGACCGATATTAAATCTATTATAGAATTCACCTTCTTTAATTTTCTCAGACAATCTATATAATAGAATTATTAAAATTGATATAACAACTATACCAATAGAAAAAGTCGTAAAAGTAAATCCTGAGAATTTATAAAGTGGAGTAAAGTGTTTTACAGTTAATATTACTTCCAACATATTTAGAATAAATAAAATTGGAATTAAGATATTATTATTTTTTGTAAATTTTAGAGCTTGCATTTTAAATATTTTCTATTTCATAAATTAATCTATTAACTATATCTTTTTCTGGAATTTTTTCAATCATTTCGCCTTTTTTAAATAATATTCCTACTCCTTTTCCACAAGCAACACCCAAATCAGCTTCTTTTGCTTCACCTGGACCATTTACTACGCATCCCATAATAGCAATTTTTAAATTTTTATCTATATTTTTAGTAGCCTCTTCGACTTTTTTGGCAATATCAAATAAATTTACTTCAAGTCTGCCGCAGGTTGGGCATGAAATCACTTCAATTTTGCTATCTCTAAGACCGATAACTTTTAAAATATCATCTCCAAAAATTACTTCTTTCTCCGGTTCATCAGTTAAAGATACTCTAATAGTATCTCCTATTCCTTCGTTTAAAAGTGTACCGATTCCGATAGCAGATTTTAAAGTTCCCATTCTATAAGTACCGGCTTCAGTAACTCCTAAATGTAAAGGGTAATCGGTTTTTTGAGAGATCAATCTATAAGCATCAATCATCAGGGGTACATTCGTCGATTTAACAGAAATAATTAAATCATCAAATCCGAAATTATTACATATTTCAATATGCTTCATTGCGCTATCATACAAAGCTTTATCGCAAGGATATTGATATTTTTCTAATATCTCTTTTTCAATTGAACCGCTATTCACACCAATTCTAATTGGAATATTATATGATTTTGCAACATCGAGGACTTCTTTAATTCTATCATTTGAACCAATATTTCCAGGATTTATCCTGACCTTATTCACACCTGCTTTAATTGCCTTAATTGCAAAAATATGATTAAAATGAATATCAGCTACAATTGGTATAAATTTAGTGCATTCTGCACATATTTCTTTCATTGCATCAGCAGCTGCTTCATCATTCACTGTTATCCGAATTATATCTGCTCCTGCATTTTTACAACTTTTAATTTGATTAATTGTCGATTCAATGTCAGCAGTCTTAGTTTTTGTCATAGTCTGCACGCTTATTGGTGCATCACCACCAATAGGTACATTTCCAACCATTAATTTCTTTGTTAATTTCCTTTTCATCTTATATTTTTGCTTAGCTCTACTAATATTTTTTTCTCGTGTTCAGTTAAATTTGTATATCCGCTTGAGCTAATTTTATCAAGGATTGCATCTATTTTATTTTGAGTAATATTTTCACCATCTATCACTAATTTATTTACTTTTGAAGTAGTATTTTCTTCTTCTTTATTATTTTCAGGTTCTTTTCGCCAGAAAGTAGATTTGTTTTCAGTAGAGTAGATTTTTGGTTCATTATCTTCGTACCTTAATCTACTGTTACTACTTTCCCTATAATAACTATTGGCAGATAGTTGCCTATATATTTTAATTTTGTCACCATATTTTGCTAACAAGAAACCTGTAATTGCACCCCCCAAATGAGCAAAATGAGCAACATTTCCATCACTTGTAAGCCCAAGGAACAAGTCAAATGCTATCATCAACCCTACCATTACTTTTGATTTGATTGGTATTGGTATTGGAATAATCATTACTCTTCTATCAGGATTAAGCACTGCAAAAGCTACAAGCACTCCATAAACTGCACCAGAAGCTCCAACTGTAGCTCCTACGCTACCTGAAAATTGCATTACGATTAATTGAACCAAACCAGCACCTATGCCAGAAAGCAAATAAAACCAAGTAAATTTCTTAGCACCCCAGTAATTCTCAACTTCTGAACCAAACATCCAAAGTGAGAACAAATTAAAGAATAAATGAGAAAAATTAGCATGCATAAATTGATAAGTTACTAATTGCCAAGGGTAAAATGTACCAAATGGATTCACCTCGCCAAAAGGATATAAAGCAAAATTTTTATAAAGAAATTCTGCAATAGAAAATCCACCAAATCTATAATCTGCTAATAAATATGAAAAAATAAATACAATTGCATTTATTATCATTATGGTTTTTATCGCTGGGGGTAAAATTCTATAGCCACCAGAGTTTGATTTATAATTCATCTATTTGTAATTTTATAAAAAATATCTTTGATTAAAATACGAAAAATGTGTTGTTATGTTATTTAAATAACCTAACAGAAAAAAATAACATTTATAACATTTAAATATTATCAAATTATTAAAAATTGTTGATAGTTAATTGACGAAAAATAATTAATTGAATTGCTATATGCCATCAAATACTTTTTTTAATTAATAATTGCAATGGTATTTAAATTAGTTCGTTATTATGAATTGATGCTTTGATTTTATAAATAACATAATAATAGAATGTCCATTTTCCCATATAATTTGACTTTAAACGAAAGCAATTCTGATAAATATTTCGATATTATTGCCGATGTGTCTGAGAGAGCAATTCTTGATGCAGAAAAAAACTTCGCTGGAATAGTAAATGAATTTGAAATTTTCTTAGCTAAAGAGAATATAGATTTAAAGCGTTCGCGAAATGAATATTTGATTGATCTTTTGATGATTGGCACCTTGTGGAATGTATATATTAGCAATGCTATGGCTTCGAAATTTATTATTACAAAATTCACTCAAGCTCTATCAAATATTAAAACTGATAACGTTGAAAAAAATAATGAAATTGAAAAGCTAAAAAATCAAATTATTAATGAATTTTTAATCGAACATTCTGACGATCCTCCCACTGCAGATTTAAATAATTATACTCTACTCCTTGATTGGTTAATTTCTGTGAGTTTCTTTAATGAAGAAGTACTCCAAATGTTAGTTTGGGAAAAATTTTTTAATCAATTAGATGAGCGCCATATAAGCGAGACTTTAAATAATATTATAAATTATACTTTTGATTTTAGTGATAATGCTTTTAACCAGCTCCATATTTATACTAACCAAGTGATTGATTTCCTCGAAGGAAGTTATATCGATTCAGATAAAACTGAAGATATAATAATGAGAGAAAGAAGCGAAGAAGAATATCATTTAAATATGATTGCTAATTATTTATTAAATAAAGCTCAAAAAGATAATTTCAAAGCTAAACCTAAGAAAATCGTAATTCTTCCTACTTGTATTCAAGATGAAAACGTTCATGAATCTCAAGGAACAAATTCTTCAAGCATTCCTGATAATATTTCAGACAAAATTAAAAATTTAATCAATGAATTAAATGACCCTAATATTGAATTAGCTTTTATCCCTCATAAAGATTTTTCTAAATTTTTTGCAAAATATACTAATTCTGAAGATACAGCTTTTATAGTTGCAGCATGTGCATTAAATCTTATGTCGATTTCATTTGAATTAAAAAGATTAAATATAAATTTCCAAATTTTACCGCTCGACACAAGTGGATGTAAAAAATATTGGAATAATGAAGGTATTCCTTCTAACATAAATACTAATCAACTTATCAAACTACTACAGTAATATTAAATTAGCATTCAAGTATCTTTAATTATCGCTTATGAATAGGACTATTATTCTCGATGATAATCTTAACGAAATTGAATATCATTACTACTTTAAGAATAATAAAAGAATTTATTTAAGAGTAAATAAAGAAGGCGAAATAATTGTTACAGCTCCAAAGAGAACACTATTAGAAGAAATTGATCTTTTTGTTAAATCTAATTCAAAGTGGATTGATAAAAAGAAAAAACAAATCAAGGATAAACAAACAATTTATACTGGTGAAGATAAAGAATGGATTTATCACCTTGGGAAAAAATATCCTATTTTTATTAATGAAACTCATAAAACTAATATAGTCCTTACTCCTCAAGGACTTATAATGGATATTAGCATACCTTATATTAAATTAGATGTGCTTAAGACGGTGTCATCTTGGAGGAAATTCACAGCAAAATACATTTGTACAGCTTGTCTTAAAAAAGTTTATCAATTATTCGAAACTAAAATAGACATTTATCCTAATTTAAAAATCCGCACAACTACTTCCAGATGGGGCTCATACTCACCGAAAACAAATTCTATAATGATTAATTCAGAATTAATCAAATATCCAATAAACTGCATAGAATTTGTAATAGCTCATGAACTATGCCACATAAAACATTTAGACCATGGTAAAAATTTCTATAAATTACTATCTGAAGTAATGCCTGATTATCAATATAGAGAAAAAATATTGAAATCATTCCCAAATTAATTTTTTTTTACATTGTTATCTTAAAAATATTATATTATTCTATGAAAATTTACTTATATTTGCACAAATGATTTTGTGACATTAATTAAGAAAGTATGAACATTATGAGAAAAATTTACTTGTTTATCATTATCCCATTTATGTTATTGATCCAATCACTTTTTATTGGTATCAATGCCATCGAAAATGCAAATTCATGGGAATGGAAAAATCCTAAACCTACTGTGAACAATCTCTTATGTATTGATGTATCAGGTCAATACATCACAATCAGTGGAGAAAATGGATATTTTGCTACTTCATATAATAGTAGTACGACTTGGAAGGCTATTAATTCTGAATTAACTGGCAATATTATTGGTACTGGTTTTATTGGTAACAATAATACTAATAGTTATGCAATTAGCGAAGAGGGTATGTTTTGGAATAATATGTCAGAACCTGCTTATGTCAAATTAGTTGGTGCAAAAGGTGTAAAGTATGCAAAATCAACTTTTGATAAACATACTGGAAACATATGGGTAGTTGGCACAGGTTCAAATTCACTTAGAATAAAAGATAATATTTCAAAGCAAATTAAAATTTTACCTAATTTAGAAGATCTTACTTCTATAGATTTTAATAATGAATTAGGTGTAGTAGGTACTAAATCTGGACATCTGTATATCTCTAAAAATAGTGGCACTGAATGGAGCTCACTCGGTAATACAACTAAGCAAATTAACGATGTAGCCTTTTTTAATAATCAAGTTTTTGCTGTCGGTAACGAAGGAATGCTTGCTACAAAACAAGATCTAAATGTATCTACTCCTCTTGAAACTATTTCGCTAAATATTGGTGCAACATTACACGATATTTTTGTCGTTAATAATAGTATTGCTTTCATTGCTGGAGAGCAAGGAAATTTGTTTGTTACGAAAAATGGTGGCAGTCAATGGGAAAAAGTTGATTTAGGCTCCTTTATTCAAGATATTCGTTCAATCTCCGGAAATAGCGAATATATATATGGTGTCGGAGCATCTGGAAGTATATTTTCGGTAAAAATATCTAACAAAGAAGTAAATGTTATCTCAAATGCTGCTACATATTTTACTTTAAATAGTATAGCTTCAATCAATAGTTTTAAAGAAAATAGCAAAATATATGTAGCAGGTGATAATCGTTTATTGCTTACAAGCGATGATAAAGGAAATACATGGGTAAAGAGACAATTAACCGATGCATCAATTGATTTTGATGTAAATTCTGTCGATTGCGTTAATTCAGATACAGCTTTCGCATGTACTGATAATGGTCAATTTTATCAAACAAAAGATGGTGGAAATACTTGGAATTTGATTCCATTAGAAATAAATAATAGATCTATAAATAAAATTGTATTTAACAAAAATAAGCAATTAAATAGTGAATTAGGAATTATAGTTGGTGATAAAAGCTTAATCTATCGCACGCTAAATAATGGCAGAAATTGGACATTAGGGTCAGTAAGTGTAAATAAAAATATTAATACAGTTGATTTTAATTCGACTATGTGCGTTGCAGCTGGAGATAAAGGCCATGTCATTTTCTCTGAAGATCTTGGTGATACTTGGGTTTCTATCAGTGAAGTCGCAACTTTACCAATTGATATTACTTTATTCGACTTTTCTGCAATTAGCGTATCCAATAATAATGTTTACCTTGGAACAACAAAAGGTTTATTCTTCATTTTTGATTTAGTTAAGAAAACTTATACTCCAATAAATTTAAATATTACAAGTAAAATTACAGATATAAAAGTAAATTCATTTGATTCATTTGGAATTCTTACTACTGAAGATGGAGAAATGTTTTATTCAAATAATACATTAAATTCACAATGGACTAAATTCAAAGAAATTACTAAAAATTCTATAAATGCAATTTCAATGGAAGAAAGCAATTTAGATAATAATATTAAAGATCTTTGGGTAGCCGGATATTCTGGTACAATTCTAAATAATATGCTTTATGCTATAAGTAATGGAATTGATGATAATTATTTCGCTTCCGCTAATAGGACTAAATTTTATCCAAATCCTGCTTATGATGTAATAAATCTTGAGAAATCGAATATTGATAAAGTGGAAATATTTGATATAAATTATCAATTAATATCAACTCCAGAATTAGTTCAAACATCTGAGAATAGCTTTATTAATATTTCAAATCTACCTACAGGGTCATATTTATTAAAAATATTTACACAAGGTAATGCAGAATATCTAAAATTTATAAAGAAATAATATTATTTATTTTAGATTTCATTTTATAAAATATCATCAAGAAGTCAATTTCTTAAAAAATTGACTTCTTTTCATTTTATGTTATTTCAAATTATTAAAATTAAATGTAAATTGTTAATTTTGTAGATTAATTTATTACTAAAATTCAAAATAATATTATAATATGGATAAATTTATTCGAAATATCGGGAATGAAGAATATCAAAAAGCACGCACTCCCGAGAAACTAATCGAAAATGAATACAAACATATTCAAGAACAAAAAAAAACATCAGTATTTAATATTAACAGATTAACAATAATTTATTTCACCGTAGCAGTAGCAGCAATACTACTTATCAATACAATAATGGTAGTATATGTAAATAATTCACTTAATGAAATTAATATTTTGCAAAAAGAGCTTAGCGATAAAAAACAAAAAAATGAAATACTCACAAGGGAAATTAATTATTTAGAATCACCTGAAAGAATAACTGAAATAACTACATCAAAGCTTAGTTTAATTCAACCCAAAGATGCTCCTAAATTCGTTAATTATAATATAAAATCCGTAAAATAATTTTTATTAAACACTAATCTCAAAACTCTGATAAATAATTTTAAGATGAATAATCCATTTACCAAAAGCACTGACAAAAATGACACACAAAATCCTGATCTCTCAATAAAGAAGAAAATATGGAAAGTATATCTTGTGCTTGCATTAATAGTCATTGGATTTTTTATTGTTATTATAAAATTATTTAAAATTCAAATAATAGATTATGATTACTATAAAGCAAAAGCAGTTCAACAACATGAATCAAAAGTTGTCCTAAAAGCTATCCGGGGTAATATTTATGATAGAAACGGAAGAATTGTTGCCTCTACAATATCAAGGTTTTCATTTGCTATTGACCCTAAAGTCCTTACTAATAAAGAAGTGATAGATTCCATTGCTAATTCAGTATCAAAAATTACAAAAGAATCTAAAGCCAATATTATTAAAGATATTAAAAATAATAAATCATCTTTCATTTGGTTAGTAAGAAATGTAAAAGGTACTGATGCTCTTGAATTACTAAAATACGATACGCATAATGGATTTATTGTCAACAAAGAGCCAGCTAGGAATTATGCTTTTGGCACTGCAGCTTCGCAGACTATTGGAATAACAAATATTGATAATAAAGGGCTTCTCGGTATTGAATTGGAATTTGATTCGATTCTAAGCGGAGAAGATGGTTATGCAGTAATGAATAGAGATGCTCTCGGTAGACTTCGTCCTATGGCAGATTTGCCAAGAGTAGAACCAAAACATGGAAATTCTATTCAGCTAACAATAGATATTATTTTACAAAGAATTGTCGAATTTGAATTAAAACAAGGAGTAGAAAACTCGGGAGCAGAATCTGGCACAGTAGTAGCAATAGAACCAAATAGCGGAGAAATTATGGCAATTGCTTCATTTCCGAATTTTAATCCTAACGATATGACCATTTCTGACCCCAACTTTATGAAAAATAGAGCAATTGGTGATATCTATGAACCAGGTTCTACATTTAAAATTATAACTGCTGCTGCTGCTATCGAAGAAGATATTATTCATCCCGATGATATGGTAGATGGACTAAATGGCACATTACATTATAAAGATTATACAATAGTAGATGATCATCCTATTGGAAGAGTGACTTTTAAAGAAGCATTTGCAAAATCAAGTAACATAGTATTATCGAATTTAGCACTTCGATTGCCGGAAAATAAATTTTACAAGTACATTAGAGATTTTGGAGTAGGCATTAATACCAATATTGAACTGCCCGGAGAAGTTTCAGGCAAACTAAAAAGTGCAGATAAATTTGACGTCTCTTCACGAATGTTTGCTGGATATGGGTATGGTATCGCATTAACACCGCTTCAACTTGCTATGGTATATGCTACCGTTGCTAATTATGGCACTCTATATAAGCCCTATATCGTAAAAAATATTTTTAATCCATCTGGTAAAAATATAAAAGAAAATGAACCTCAAAAAATTCGAAATGTAATTTCAAAGGAATCAAGCGAAATCTTAACTAATTTATTAGTAAATGTTGTTGACAAAGGTACAGGAATAAATGCAAAAATAAATGGAATAAAAGTCGCTGGCAAAACTGGAACAGCTCAGCAATTAGTTGATGGGTCATATAAAAATAAAAAATATACTGCTTCTTTTGCTGGTTTCTTCCCTGCTGACAACCCCAAATTAGCTATAGTTGTAATTCTCGACAAACCTACAAGTAGTTACTATGGAGGCTCAGTCGCAGCTCCAATTTTTAGAAATATTGCACAAAAATGGGTATCAATCGAACCAAGTATAATTTTAAATGAAAACACTAAAAATTATTTTCAATCTCCAGACAGTGTAATTGTACCTAATTTCAAGGGAATGTCTTTTAAAGATGCATATTATTTTATGAACATTTATGGATTAACTACTGATAATAAAGATTCTAATTCTACCAGAATAATATTAAGGCAAGACCCAGCTGCAGGAAGCAAAATAAACAAACACACAACTATTTATTTCGGGTTTAAAAATAATAAAGAACCAAATCTAATGACTGCGGAAGAACTATACCCAAATCTAATTGGATTTAGCTCCAGAAGAGCAATAAATATATTGCACTCAAATGGTGTCAAAGTAATTGCCAAAGGAAAAGGCAAAGTAGTTCAGCAAATATGGAGTTCCGATAAAAAGACATGTACTATTATTTTAAAAAACTAAAAAAATAATTTAATTTACTATAAAATACATATTGGTTACTTATTTTAAATTATATCAATATTCTCAATTTTCTGTATAAATTCATCTTCATTTATAATTTTAATATTTAGTTCAATTGCCTTTTTTAACTTACCCCCTGCATTTTCTCCTGCAATTATATAACTTGTTTTCTTTGATACAGAGCCAGAAACTTTTGCTCCTGCTTTTTCTAACATTTCTTTAACCTCATTTCTTGAGTACTTTTTGAGTTCACCAGTTAAGACAATTGTTTTCCCTGTAAATTCATTCACATTTTCATTCTCTTGCAAATAGCTATCGCTTGTAAAATTTAATCCTGCACTTTTTAATTTTAATATAATTTCAATTTCCTTCTCGTTTTTAAAGAACTCAATTATTGAATCAGACATTTTTTCTCCAATTTCATTAATTGTCCTTAATTTATTAACATCAGCATTTATTAAATCATCTATATTCTGGAAATTTTTTGCAAGTATTTTAGCTGCACCTTCCCCAATGAATCTAATACCCAGAGCATATAATATGTTATGAAATGGCTGTTTTTTGCTATTTTCAATAGCATTTAACAATTTTACTGTACTTTTTTCGCCCCATTTATCAAGAATTTCAATTTCATCTTTAAAAGTAAATAAAGAATAAATATCAGCGATATTTTTCAACCATTTTTTATTAACAAACTGCTCAACTACTTTTTCGCCTAATCCTTCGATATTCATTGCATTTCTACTAGCGAAATGCTCTATTCTTCGTCTTAACTGCCATGGGCATTCTGGATGATCACAATAATAATTTGCTTCTCCCTCAGGTCTAATTAGCTCAGATTGCTTTTCGCAATTACAATATTTAGGAAATTCAAATGTTGTTGCACTTATTTGTCGGTATTCCATTGCTACACCACTAATTTTAGGAATCACATCTCCACCCTTTTCAATATATACCATATCACCTACTCTAATGTCCTTTTGAGTAATGTTATCGATGTTATGCAAAGTTGCCCGTGTAATTGTCGAGCCAGCCAAAAAAATTGGTTCTAACTCGGCTACTGGAGTTACTACTCCAGTTCTACCAACTTGAATACTAATTGAATTTAATTTAGTTATAGCCGTTTCAGCTTCATATTTATACGCAATAGCCCACTTAGGTGACCTAGCAACGAAACCAACTTTTTCTTGAAATATTTGAGAATCAAGTTTTATTACAACCCCATCAATATTAAAAGGTAATGAACTTCTATTCTCTTGTTGTTTTTTAATAAAATCTTCAATTTCATTTATATCTTTACAGACAGCTATTTCCTCTCCTATAGAAAATCCAAGATTTTTAAGGATATTTATTTTTTCATATTGTGAATCGACTACTATTCCTTCAATGTCGAGATAATAACATACTATTTGCAATGGTCTTTCTTCGACTTGCTTTGAGTCTAATAGCTTTAAAGTGCCTGCAGTGAGATTGCGAGGGTTAGCATATAATTTTTCTTCATTTTCTTCTCGCTTTTTATTGATACTAATGAAATCTTCGTTTAGCATAAAGACTTCACCACGCACTTCAAAGTTTTCTATTATTTTTCCATTAATGTCTATTTTATTTACTATTTGTGGTATTGATTTGATAGTCCTTATATTTTGAGTAACATCTTCTCCCACAATTCCATTTCCGCGTGTGAGTGCTAATTTGAGTCTTCCATTTTCATAATGCAAACTCATAGATACACCGTCATATTTTAATTCACAAGTATATTTTAATTCATTTATTTCATTTTTATTGTCTGAGAATAAGTTATTATCAAGTGAATTTTTTATATTTGGAAAAATCGTATCAGATATTTTTCTAATAAAATTTTGAATTTCTTCAATGGAATATGAATTTGCAAGAGATAACATCGGTTTTTTATGAGCAATTTGCAAAAAATTCTTTGTAGGAATAGAACCCACCTTTTTTGTAGGTGAATTGCTCTTAGCATATTGAGGATATTCTGCTTCTAGCTCTTCTAATTCTTTAAATAATAAATCATATTCTCTATCGGAGATAAGCGATTCTGCTTTGGAATAATATTCTTCGTTATAAAAATTAATTTTTTCAGTTAGTTCATTTATTCTTTCTTCTATAACTGTTTCGTTTTTCGAAGAATTATTAAAAATATTCTCTTGCATAATTGATTGCTAAATAAATAAAAAAAATAGCCTTTCCTATTGGAAAGACTATTTAAATTTAAAATTATTGATATAGTTATTTGCTTAATGCGTGTTTAAGGGATAGAAATCCGACTGTACCAAATCCCATTAAGAACAATAATTGGAATGGTATCGCTGCTATTTCAGCATAGTAAATTGATACTCCTATTCCAAAAATAAAATATAATGCTAAAGCTAATTCTAACCACACTACGAACCCAATTTTCTTTGAAGTATATTTTTTCTTTTTCCAATCGTCTTGAACATTTTCAATTTTATATTTTGGAGTACGTACAAATCCTGTTTTTTTATTTATTAAAGCTTCAAAAACAGCTTTAGTATTATTAATTGCCATACCCATACTTCCAGCCAAATACACAGGGAAAATTAATAACTTTTTACGCCAATTGAATCTAATTGACTTTTGAGAGTACATATAAAACAAGAAAGTAGAAATTGTAGCAAGAACAAATATTGACATAAGCGAATAATAAATATCTAATTCTGGATATTTATTTTTCAAAATAACCACTGGTACGTTCAATATTGCTACTAAAATAATAAATGGAAATACAATATTACCTGATAAATGCACTAAGCTTTCCATTTTTACTTTTAGTGGAAGTTTTGCTTTGAATACCTTAGGTAATATTTTTTTACCAGTTTCTATTGAGCCTTTAGTCCATCTAAATTGTTGTGCTTTTAGGGCATTAATATCAGTTGGTAGTTCTGCAGGAGAAGTTACATCATTTAAATAAACAAATTTCCAACCTTTTAATTGCGCTCTATAGCTTAGATCCATATCTTCAGTGAGAGTATCAGCTTGCCAATTGCCCGCATCGAAAATTGTAGATTTTCTCCAAATACCTGCTGTACCATTGAAATTAATAAAGAATCCTGCTTTATTCCTAACTTGTTGTTCCATACAGAAGTGACCGTCTAAGTTCAGAGCTTGAGTCTTAGTTAAGAATGAATAATCTTCATTAAGATGTTCCCAACGAGTTTGCACCATTCCTACATTATCATTTTTAAAATGAGGTATTGTGCGAATTAGGAAATCTTCATTTGGAACGAAATCAGCATCAAAGATTGCCACGAATTCACCTTTGCAGAAATTAAGAGCATTTTTTAGCGCTCCTGCTTTATATCCTTCGCGATTAGTTCTATGGATATAATGAATATCGAAGCCAAGATCTTTATAGTGATTTACTAAGTTGCTAGCGATTTGCTGAGTCTCATCGGTTGAATCATCTAATACTTGTATCTCCAATTTATCTTTGGGATATTTGATTTTGCAGACAGATTCAATTAACCTCTCTATTACATATAGTTCATTAAATAGAGGTAACTGAATAGTTACTTGAGGTAATTCTTCAGATAATCCTTCATCCTTAATTTTAATACCTTCGGTTTTTTTGTAGTAATATAACATTACTAAGCCATGAATACCGAAAGCAAATAATATGCAAAGAGATAAGAAATAAAGTATCAGTATTAAACTTTCCATTTAAGTAGATTGAACTCCAAATGTTTATAAATATTTTTTTAACTTTTATTTATTTTTAAATTGTTTTTTGAAATTAAATAAAAATTATCTTCCGCTTATGCTTTTTCTAATATTATTAAATATAATAGATTACAAAAATAATGAAAATATATATTATAATTATCAATATATTTTTGTACATTTAAAATAAATAATATATTATTTATTATATTGATAATTCAGAAGCTACTTACTACCTATAATCTGCAATAATAAATTGTACAATTTGTATAATAATATTTCTTTCAATCAAATCATATTACGTAATATTTTTTAAAAAGATTTAATATTTAAAAATAATTTTCAACTTCTTAAAATAATTTAACATAAATGTTGTTCTTAGACGTTATCAATAACTTAATAAAATATTAACTTTCTGATTAATCAAATTATGTCAATTAGAATATTTATTACCGGTGGTACTTTCGACAAGGAGTACAACGAGTTAAATGGTGAACTTTTTTTTAAAGATACGCATTTAAATGAGATGCTTAATCTCGGAAGATGTTTAGCTCCAATCAATATCCGCACATTAATGATGGTCGATAGCATTTATTTATCAAAAGAAGACAGAGAATTAATTGCAGATAATTGTAATAGATGCAAGGAAGAACAAATTATCATCACTCATGGTACTGACACTATGGTAGAAACAGCAAAAGTAATTGCTGAAAAAGTAAAAAACAAAACAATTATTATGACTGGAGCAATGATTCCATATAAATTTGGAAGCTCAGACGGATTATTCAATCTTGGCTCATCTGTTGCTTTTGTGCAAACATTACCTCCAGGAGTATATATTGCAATGAATGGTAGATATTTTCTTTGGGATAATTGTATAAAAAATAAAAAATTAGGTATTTTCGAAGAACTTAATTAATAACATTTAATAACAAAATTTAATTTTATTGATGAAAATAGTTAAGAATTTTACAATTTTTGATTATTTTAGTGGATTATTTTGATTAAAACAATAATAATATGATAACATTACATGATATTTCAGAGCCGATTGAGCAAAATTTGCAAGAATTTACTGTATATTTAGATGAACTACTTTCTTCTGATTTAGACTTAGTTAATTCTATTGTTAATTATCAATCAGGAACTAAAGGAAAACAGATTCGCCCAATGTTAGTATTATTATCTGCTTTATTATTTGAAAATATTAATATTAAAACATATAAAGCTGCTGGAATGGTTGAATTATGCCACACAGCTACTTTGATGCACGATGATGTAATAGATGAAGCAGATATAAGAAGAGGAGTAAATACAATAAATAACGTTTGGAATAATAAATTAGCTATTCTTATTGGTGATTATTATTTTGCTAAAGCTTTTATAAAACCTATACAATATAATAATATTGAGTTCTTACAAGTTTTAATAAATTCAATAAAACATATAATTGATGGCGAATTACTTCAAATACAAAAAAGCACTGAAATTGATTTAACTGAAAATACATATTATAAAATTATTAATGATAAAACTGCTTCTCTTATTTCATCTTCTTGCAAATTAGGAGCAATTTCTGCAGGTGCGGAAAAAAGTGATTGTGAAAAATTAGAAGAATTTGGTTATAATATTGGAATGGCCTTCCAAATTAGAGACGATATACTCGATTATATTGGTGATTTTAAAATCACTGGGAAAAAACCAGGTAATGATTTAAAAGAAAAAAAACTTACTTTGCCTCTAATTTATGCACTTAAGCAAATTGACGAAAAGCAAGCAAATAATTACCTTGCACTAATTAAAGGCGACAATTTGCAAACTCAAGATATTAAAGAAATAATTGATTTTGTACTTAAGATGGGTGGTATTGATTATGCTCAGAATAAAGCAAATGATTTTATTGAAAAAGCAATTCAATTAATGAATAATTTTAAAGATTCTCCAGCTAAAACATCTTTGACCAATTTTGCTTATTTTATTGTAGATAGACAAAAATAGAAATAAGTAAAACTAAAAATATTATTTTTTAAAGAAAAATATCTATGTTTTATAGAGATTTTCTAATTGTTTCAGCAATACCATTAGCATCTAATTTCAACATTTCAAATAATTCATCTTGCGCGCCATGCTCGATAATTTTATCGGGAGTACCTATAATTTTAACACTATTATAGTGCTTATTTTCCGCTAAATATTCTAGCACAGCTGAACCAAATCCTCCTACAATAGTACCATCTTCTACCGTAAATAAATTATTGAATCTATTTGCTGTATTTTCAAGCATCAATTTATCTAATGGCTTAATAAATCTACAATTTATTACTTTAGCTGAAATGCCAAAATCCTCTAACATTAATGCAGCATTTTGACAAATTTTCACCATTTTCCCAACTGCTAAAATGGCTATATCTTTGCCATCTCGCACTACTTCCCACGAAGCAAAAGGAACTTTTTCAAATGGTTTAATTTCTACACCTAAACTTCTCCCTCTTGGATATCGAATTGAAAACGGTTTTTTATATTCATAAATAGCTGAATAAAGTAAATTTCTTAGTTCTTGTTCATCTTTTGGGGCAGTTACTACCATATTAACGATTGACCGTAAAAATGCAATATCAAGCAAACCATGATGAGTTTGACCATCTTCTCCGACGATTCCAGCCCTATCGATTGCGAAAACAACAGGTAAATTTTGTAAAGCTACATCATGAGCTATTTGATCGTAAGCTCTTTGTAAAAACGATGAATAAATAGCTACAATAGGAGTAATTCCCTCAGTAGCAATACCAGCTGCTTGTGTAACTGCATGTTCTTCTGCTATACCTACATCAATCACTCTATCAGGAAAATCTTTTTCTAAAATATCAAGTCCAGTGCCATCAGCCATTGCTGCAGTCAAAGTAATTATATTTTTATCTGTTTCTATTATTTCGCTAAGTGCTTTTCCAAACACTTTATAATATTCTGGTGGAGCATTTTTTTGAATTACGCTAATTGATTTTCCAGTTTTTTTGTCAATTTTCCCAATTGCATGGAAATATTTAGTATCATCTTCGGCAGGCTTATAACCATTACCTTTACGAGTAATTATATGAAGTAGAACAGGACCTTTAATATCTTTTACATTCTCAAGTGTGCGAACTAATTTTTTTATATTATGCCCATTAATTGGACCAATATAATTAAATCCCATTGTCTCAAATAATACTCCAGGTGTAATAACAGCCTTTACTCCATCTTCTAATTTAGAAGCAGCCTTTCTTAATCTATCTCCTATAGTATCAAATTTATTAGTGAAATCCCACATATTATTTCTAATCCTCTGCACCATTGGAGTAGAATATAAATGATTAAAATAATCTGATAATGCAGATACATTAGGATTAATAGAAATATTATTATCGTTAAGAATCACAGTAATATCACGCTTTTGCACACCACAATTATTTAGCCCTTCGAAGGCTAATCCACCTGTCAAAGCACCATCTCCTATTACTGCTACTACTCTATTATTTTCTCCTTTTAGATCTCTTGCTGTAGCGATACCCAGAGCTGCCGAAATACTTGTGCTGGCATGACCAGCTCCGAAAGCATCATAAATACTTTCAGTAGGTTTTAAGAAACCAGATAATCCGCCTTTTTTGCGAATTGTATTAAGTCTATCTCTTCTCCCTGTTAGGATTTTATGAGGATATCCTTGATGCCCTACATCAAAAATAATTTTATCTGCTGGAGTATTAAATACATAATGTAAAGCTACAGTAAGTTCTACTACGCCGAGCCCAGCCCCAAAGTGTCCACCAATTTGAGTGATAGTATCGATTATATATTCACGGACTTCCTCACAAACTGAAAATAAATCTTCTAATTTGAGTCTGCGTAGATCTATTGGTGAATTTATTTTATCTAAAAATTTATATTTACTTATATCAATTTCAGACATTTATATTATTTTGGTTTTTTTACTTTATTTTATATTTAATATATTTTGAGTAATAGTTAGACGTTTATAATACAATTTTACTTTTAATTATTTTAATATCAAATATTTTAAATTTAATTTAATTATTCTCAAGTTTATCTGACTACTTTATTATAGACACTAAAAGATTTCATTTTCGTCTTATTTGTCATAATAAATATTATAGATTTCAATATTATCTTAATAATATACCTAATATTTTTTAGCACAAAATCATATTTTTTCCGTATTTATTATGTTATATCACATTAATTATTAAAAATACTAAAAAAAACATAAATAAATGGAATTTAAAGACTATTATAAAATTTTAGAACTCGATAAAAAGGCTACTGCTGATCAAATTAAGAAAAGCTTCAGAAAGTTAGCACAAAAATTTCACCCTGATAAAAATCCTAACAATAAAACTGCTGAAAACAAATTTAAAGAAATCAACGAAGCTTATAATGTACTAAGTGATCCAGAAAAAAGAAAAAAATATGATAACTTAGGCTCATCATATAGCAATTTTAGACAATCAGGTGGAAACAATACTGAATTTAATTGGAATGATTGGATAAATAACTCAAGACAAAACAATTCCTCTACCGGTGGATTTTCAAGTAAACGCTCCACAATCAATGACTTTTTCCAAGGTGGCGATTCTGGTTCTGATTTTTTTGAGAAAATATTTGGTTTCGGTAGTAATAAAAGAAAAACTACTACTAAAAGACAAATTAATGGAGATGTCTAAAAAAAGTAAAAAAATAGGAGAGATACATGCAGCAGAAAAAATAGTTAATATTGTTGATGAATTAACAAAATAATTATTTCTATCACACTTTCAATGAATATGCATAATATAATAATATACGTAAGCATTGGCATATCTTGGAGGTGCGATAATGGGGAAAATAATTGTTAATGGTTGTAATAAACTTAATGGTGAGGTTAATATAACTGGTGCAAAAAATGCAGTTTTACCTATATTAGCTGCTACTGTTATTGGAAATAATGAGAGTACAATTTTTAATGTACCAAATCTTAAAGATGTAGAGGTTATGGAAAAAATACTTCTATCCCTTGGCTGTAATGTAAAGCGAATAGATAAGATGATGTGGATTGACTCAAAACCTTTAAATAGTATTAAGATTCCAGATGAATTAGTTAGGGAAATGAGGTCCTCAATAATACTTATGGGGGCTATGCTTTCTAGATGTGGTGAAGTTATAATTAGCTATCCAGGTGGGTGCGAAATTGGACCAAGACCTATCGATATGCATCTTAAAGCTTTAAGATGCATATCGATAGGTCTTG
>ENA-UOOK01001077-UOOK01001077.1-fermentation-metagenome-genome-assembly--contig:-NODE-1077-length-36434-cov-12.082410_pt1 | contig 36434 bp, 33 predicted proteins | sample MGYA00245777_ERZ724023 | MGnify/ENA primary metagenome ERZ724023 (study PRJEB28704, sample SAMN03018312) | fermentation metagenome | biome: anthropogenic terrestrial biome; feature: soil...
ACGAAATCAAAGAAATCTACACCATGCAAAACTTCACTTAAAACAGACACCCTGTCTTCTAAATTAATGTGTGATATACTAATCTAATTAAGGTTAATAGTAATTAAAAGTAGTAATGAGCAAATCTTAATCATAATGCTAAAATAGTGCTTTGTGTTTTAACCCTTTATTCATAAGCAATAGGTACCTGAAAATGAAAATTTTAATTTTAGTAGAATCCCTAAAAGTCGGCGGTGGATCAGAAAGATTTGCCGCAACTCTCGGAACCCAACTTCATGAACATGGTTACCACGTGTCCTATTTAACTTTGATGGATGAAAATCCAAAATATGACTTCAAAGGGCAGTATTACACGCTCAATATGGATGATATTTATGCAAATTATCTAAAACCAGGATTTTATTTAAAACGAGGATTCAATCTTCTAAGATATTCACCCAAAATCAAAAAGATCTGTGAAGAGTTAAACATCGATATCATAATCTCAGTATCCGAGATAGCCAATTTTTATGCAGTTTTAAGCCGGTGGCTATTCAGAAATAAGGTCCATATTATCTCCACACAACACATGAATCCAGAGATATTTCTGGATAGCCCTTTACAGTACAGGTTGATGAAATTCTTTTATCAGCGCGCTGATGAAGTAGTGTGTGTTTCCAGGGAAGTTGAACGAATATTAAACCAATATTATGATCTTAACAACACGCAAACCATCTATAACATGATGGATATAGAAGACAACATTAAATCCTCTCTTGATGACTTGCCAGACCAATATAAGGATTTATTCACTGGACAAAATTTTTTTAATTTTATAAATATTGGCCGGTTAAATCAACAGAAGGGGCAATGGTTTTTGATTCGGAGTTTCCGGCGCGTGGTGGATGAATATGAAAATGCCCGACTATTTATCCTGGGGGATGGTCCTTTAAAAAAGAAATTGGAAGCTTTAATAGATGAACTTGATTTAGCTGGAAATGTCTTTCTTTTAGGTGGGCAGGAAAACGTGTTTCCTTTCCTTAAAAAAAGTAATTGTTTCGTTTTCAGTTCACTGTGGGAAGGATTACCCTTGACTTTAATTGAAGCTCTTTCTATGAATCTGCCCATTATCTCCACAGATTGTAAAACCGGCCCTCGTGAGGTTTTATGTCCTGAACTTGATTTGGATGAAAATATAGACTATCCTTACTTGGGTAACCATGCCATTTTAACCGAAAAATTCCCTAACAAACTCTTATTTAAGAATCTTCAAGAAGTTCCATTGGATGATGCTGGACAAACCCTTTCGGATATGATGATCAAGGTAATTGAAGATGTGGATCTAAGAGAAAATTATTCTCATGGACGGCAGAGATCAGAAACATTTTCTTACAAAAAAATAATCAAAAAATGGGATGAAATTATTAATAACAGGGTCTCAGATTTAATGTGAAATTGGGGCACTTAAACTAGTTGTTTTGTTAATTTTTTTCTATGTTTTTTGGAATTGAATTAAATATGTTGTTAATGGGCTAAAAAATAGTGAAAAGCTTTCAAGTTCAGATCAACTTTAAATTATTTTAGAAAACTCAGAAGTTTTTTTTTGCTCGTTTTGATGATTTCCAATTACGGAATTTACCCTCTCTACATACAAAATAACAGTAAAAACAATATATTTAGGTGTACTTTTAGCAACCCTCATAGCCCTCAAACTAAAACTCGATAACAGGTAACTACAGCAACTTGCAGAAATGTAAAAATCGAACACCTTATATTAACAAATAATTTTTACATGACATGATCCCAGCGTAAGGGTGTGCCTTTTTTTAGATTTTTTGTGAATTTCTTTCCTGAAATTTCTTTTAAATACTGGGGGTGAAGTCCGAAGCCAGGTCTTATAGGCTTGACGTTATCTTGGTTGATATGTTCTCCTTTTTTAACATCCTCCACAACAAATAATGAACGAGAAAAATCACGACTGGACCTAGTTGCATCATCTAGCTCATAACTTACTTTGCCCATAGCAGTTTCCAATGTCCTAACAGAATTAACCATTGAATTGAATTCCTCTGGTTCTAAAGAGAATTTAGAATCTGGGCCTCCCATTTTTCGGTCTAGAATAAAATGTTTTTCTATGATTTTCGCACCTAATGCCACTGCACCAAGGGGAACGACTGGTTCTAAGCTATGATCTGATAAACCAACCACAGTTTTAAAAGTTTCAGCCATATGGGGGATAGTTTTCAAATTAGTTGATTCAATTGGAGCGGGATATGATGATGTGCACTTTAAAAGTGCAATTTGATGATTGTCCTGTTTTTTACAGGTTTCAATTGCCAGTTTAATATCACTAAATTCTGCTATTCCTGTGGAAATAATCACTGGCTTACCACAAGAAGCTACAGTTTCAATTAAGGGAATATCGGTGATTTCGAATGATGCAATTTTATAGGCTGGCACATCCATTTTTTCAAGGAAATCAACACTAGTTTTATCAAAAGGTGAAGAAAATGCAATGAGTCCTAATTTTTCAGCTATCTTTTTAAGTTTTGGCTGCCACTCCCAGGGCAGGTATGCATCATCATAAAGTTCATAGAATGTGGAGCCATCCCACACTGTATCCTGTCTAATTTTAAAATAATCATTATCACAATCTAGTGTCATGGTATCAGGAGTATATGTTTGCATTTTAACTGCATCTGCCCCTGATTCTTTCATGGCTTTGATAGTTTCAACTGCTAAGTTGAAATCTCCCAAATGATTGGCTGATAACTCGGCAATTATGAAAACAGGGCAATTTGCCCCAACCTCTTTTTCACCAATTTTAAAATACATTTTAATCCCTTATTTTGTATATGTATTCTAAGGCATTGTTATTATTGATAATAACATTTTTTTTATAGTTAAAATCCATATGTTCAAATAATTTTAAAGATTTTTTATTATTTTCCTTGATATATGCTTTAATTAATTTAATAAAGGGGACATTCTTTTTAAGATATTGTATCGACTCATCTAAAAATGAAATTCCTAAACCAAGTCCTCTGAATGATTTTTTTATACTGATACTGATGGTTGCAGAATCATCTTCAAAGTCAAATCTCACTTGCCCGGCAAAATCTCCTTGGATGGAAATCACGAGAAATAAGTTATCAGAATTATTAAACATCTTGTTAAACCATTTTTCATGGTCTTCGAAACTTATTTGCTCCGGTTGGAATGAATTTTTCCTAACTTCTTTTTCATTGGATAAATCAAAAATATTGTAAATATCATCAGGGTGCAATGGTCTTAAACTGATTTTTTCTCGATAGTACCGGTTTATAGAATGTTTAGCTATCTTAATAGCTCCTGCACCGTCAACTGATTTTCTCCCATTTTGGCACATTTTAATTCTCCGGTTTCTATCTTCTAGGAGTTCGATTTTCTCCAGGATGTTGCGATTCAAATTTTCATCATCCCAAAAACCGACCACCTCTACAAAACCAGCCTCACCCCAGTTTTCCAGGTTATGGATCTGGTTATGAGCAACACCAATAGCTATTGTGGGTAAACCGACTCTGGCAAGTTCATAAAGAGTTTGTCCAGCTGCAGATATGGCAAGATCCGATCGGAACATCACTTCAAGCATTTTTTCTGCATTAGGATAATATATGAGTTCTGTTTGTTCATCTTTTAAATTTTCTATCACTGACACATTTTCAAATCCTCTGCCAATGATCACGGTTTTCTTAAGATTGGAGAAATGGGTTGTTAATGTTCCCAAAATCTGGGGGGTCAAATTTCTTAAATCATCCCCACCAAAAGTTACCATAACCCTTTTAATAGCAGTATTGATATTTTTTTCCCCAACCTCCCAAAATGGGTGTCTTAATGGTATGTACTGGCTTCCCAGCAAGTATTTTATTTCATCTTTTTGGGGGTAATTTAGTTTCTCAGCGTTAATGGAGCCATTAACCACGATCCCTTCAGGATAATTTATGCGTTGATTATCATCGATACAAACAGATAAAGATACAAATTCAGATATCTTGGAGTATAATTCTTCATCAGCGTGATAAGAATCGATGATTACGATATCAGTCCCTTTTAGTGATTCGAAAAGTTTAAGATGATCTGTTAACCAGTTGAAAATTTCATGTTCTGTATCTTTTAGAAGGGATCTGATTGTAAAATCACCATTCACAATGAATTTAACAGAACATCCTTTTTCTTTGAAGGCCTGATAAAGCGAAAGACATCGAGTAATATGCCCAAACCCCATCTTTTTACTGCCTTCAGTTATTATAGTAATTTTCATATCATCATTTACCATTTACTTATCGTAAAAACAATTATTCATTAGTCTTGCACTGTTTTTTTAAGTGATTCCTGCAAAAATTTCTGGACATTTTTCAATTCCTGGAGCTCTAAAATTTTTAATGCTTCCTTAAATTCTTCATCAACTGTTTCGAAAGATTTTTTGGCAATGATTTTTTTATTAATTAAATTTAACCAGGGTTTTTCTTCAAATAATTTTATTATATCCTCATATTTAAAAAATTCATCAATCTCATAGAGGTAATCAAAAACTGAGCATAATAATGCATAATCTTCTTCAGTGTCTAAGGTGATCCTAATTTGAGATCTGTCTGTTCCTTTGACAGAGACATTTTCTGTTTTGAATTTATCCAAATTATTATGAACGTATGATGTCACGTGTTCTTTTTCTAAATCATTTTTGGCATTATTATAACATTCCTCAAGGGTTTGTAGGTTTAGTACCTCTACATCCAACCCCACAGGAAAAGTTCTGATTAAAGTATTGGAAGTATAATCTGACTTTTTGTTCAGATGGGTAGATATGGTCTCATCCACAATTTCTGGGTCTATACAAGGACAATCACTGGTTATTCTGACGATAACATCCAAATCATTTTCTTGGGCTGCCAGATAATATCTTTCCAGCACATTTTCTTTACTTCCCCTGAAAAACTGTACATTCTCTTTTTTGGCAATATTGATTATTTTATCATCAGCATCATCGGTGGTGGTGGCAATTATTATCTGGTTGATTTTTTCAGATGCCTTAAGTCTTCTTATGACTTGTTGGAGGACGGTAGTACCACTAGTATATGGTAGTTCCAATAGTACTTTTTCTGGCAATCGGGTTGATGATGTTCTGGCCTGTATTATGGTGCCTATTTTTTTAGATGTCATTTTTCCAATAGAAACATTTGGTCAGTAAGATAGTTATTTTCACGGTAATGGTAAAGTTTTTCTGTAATAAGCTTTAATTCCGGATTGTTTTTTAGGTATAATTTCTTAAAATCTGTTTTCCATAACATATTATTCTGGCCATGATATTTAATTTGCTTATAACCTTCATCCTGGAAGTATTCAAATCCCCATATATATTGTTTGGAACATCTGATTATCTCTTGAATTACTTTTCCGATGTTATTGGGATTTATGTGAATGAGTACACCGGACGTGTATACCAAATCAAAAAAAGAGTCTTTAAATGGGATGTCAATGGCTTCTCCTTTGATAACATATATGGGCAGTCCGTAGTGTAATTTTATGGATTTTTTTATGGCATAATCGTTTATTTCTAAACCATAAAGGTTTTTAAAACCCATATTGTGAAGAAGGTGTAACTGATTGCCGATGTTAGATCCTATTTCCAAGATCACAATATCTCTATCTAATAAATCAAGAAATTCATGATTCATTCCAGTTCTAGTGACACCATATCGATCCAGATACAGTTGATCAAGTTCTGATGGTGTAAACATGTTACGCCGGGTATATTCATACCCAAAACGTGTTTCCCACTCTTTTTTTTTACTATTCATTATTAAATCCCCCCTAATACTCTGAAAACAGTTCTAATAACATGATCAACATCATCATTGATCATTGCTGGAAACATGGGGATACTGATCTCTTTCTGGTAGAAGTCTTCAGAAACTGGGCATAAACCTTTTTGATAACCCAGACTCTTATAATAAGGCTGTAAATACACCGGGATATAATGAACCTGAACCCCTAAACCTTCTTTTCTCAATTTTGCAAATATTTCCCTTTTTTTATCCTTCAATTTATCTTTAAGTAGAATAGGAAAAAGATGATAAGATGACTTGCAACCTTCTTTTTCGGTTATGGTGTTAAAGTAGGGATTATCTTCAAAAGCCTCATTGTATATTCTGGCTATTTTTCTTCTTCTTTTAACAAACCCGTCCAGTTTTTTAAGCTGTGATAATCCTAACGCCGCCTGCAGGTCAGTGATACGGTAATTATGCCCTAAATAGTGCATTTCATAGTACCAGTCACCGTCGGGTTGGTTGATATAATTATTTTTAGTTATCCCATGGGATCGGAACATCAATAGCCTTTCATAATACTCTTGGTCATTGGTTAGAACTGCACCGCCTTCTCCAGTGGTTATGTGTTTAACTGGGTGGAAGCTGAAAATAGTCATCTGAGAATATTTTGAGTTTCCTATTTTTTCCCCATTGTATTTTGCTCCGATGGCATGGGCTGCATCTTCTATTATCTTAACCCCATTGTCCTCTGCAATTTCAGATAATTCTTTTAGATCAACCGGGTTTCCACTGTAATGCACCGGAACTATGAGTTTAGTTTTATCAGTAATTTTCTCCAGAACCTTAGAAACATCCAAATTCCCGGTTTTGCTTTCAACATCTGCAAAAACAGGATTAGCATTTAGATATAAGGCAGCGTTGGATGTTGCCACGAAAGTATTGGGTGAGGTAATGATTTCATCATCTTTTCCCAGGCCAAAGGCAAAATATGCTCCATGAAGGGCAGAAGTGCCTGAATTAAAAGCAACAGCATACTTGGAACCACAATATTGGGCTAATTTATCTTCAAATTCACCTATTTTAGGTCCCTGGGTTATAAAATCTGATTCTAATACACTTACAACATTCTGGATATCATCCCTATCTATATCCTGTTTTCCGTATGGTAAAAATTTAATAATAATCACCTAAAATCAATTAATATACTATATCGATTGTTTTTAGCATTTCCCGAATTTCCTCCACAGAAAGCCACTCTTCATTGTTGTCTGATGAGTACCTGAACCGGTCTTCCACTTTTTTCCCACCAGACTTGTTGTTCAAGTTTTCCCACCAATCAAAATCAGGGTAAATAATGTAATGATCATCATATTCATAGGTTGTTCTGGAGTCTTCTTCAGTCACCATTACTTCATGAAGTTTTTCTCCAGGCCTGATCCCCACATCTTCAAATTCGCAATCTTCCTTCATTGCCTTGGCTAAATCTGTAACCTTAAAAGAGGGACATTTCTGAACATACAACTCCCCACCGTTAGCTTCTTTTATAGCTTTAATAACCAGATCAACTGCCTCGTCCAGAGTGATCCAGAACCTGGTCATCCGGTAGTCAGTTATGGGAATAATATTTTTATTAGAATCTATTAAGGACTTGAAAAATGGGATGACTGATCCGCGACTTCCGGATACGTTACCATACCGTACTACGCTGAAAAGGGTGTCTTTATCACCTACATAAGCGTTTCCTGAGACGAATAATTTATCGGAAACAAGTTTGGTAGCTCCGTAGAGATTTACAGGGTTCACTGCTTTATCTGTGGATAATGCAATTACTTTTTGGACTCCTTTATCAATGGCTGCGTTTATAATATTTTCAGCACCATGAATGTTGGTTTTAACAGCTTCGATAGGATTATATTCTGCAGCTGGAACCTGTTTTAATGCTGCTGCATGTATAACAACATCCACACCATCAAATGCCCGGTATAATCGTTTTTCATCTCGGACATCGCCAATGAAATATCGGAGCTTATTTTGATGTTCCTGGAATTTGCCTTGCATTAAGAATTGTTTGTATTCATCTCGGGAATAGATAATAATTTTTTTAGGATTATATTCTTCTAAAACTCTTTTTGTAAATTTTTTTCCGAAGGATCCAGTTCCCCCAGTAATTAGGATTGTTTTATTGTTAAGCATTTCAATTACCTCAAACTATCTTAGATATAAATTGATTAATAATATTTTTAATTTGTAATTAATCTAAATTTTCTTTTGACCTTTGTTGCTGGTTCGGTGTATTTTTTAAGGTATGAAAACAGATAAATTCTGATTTTTAGGAAATCATCCAATAGCATTCGACTTCAACATGTTTAAATAATTACAATTTTCAGAATATAAAGTACACCTATAAATTTTAACCAGTTTAGAGATTGTAAAAATTTTTGATATTATGATTCCAAAAGAAGATTTAAGATGGTATCTGTTTGAAGAGAATATAGATTTACACCTAAAAAATGGTCTCATAAATTATGAAGAAAAAGTTTTAAGCCATATGGATAAATTCATGACATATTATCCTTGTTTGTGGTTATTTGGGATAAAATCCCGATTTTTTTATAATCTTGCTAAATATGGTGGTAAAGATAAAAGTACAATTCTGGTCCATGATTATTTGTGGAAATATCCGAGCATTGTTAAACAACTCAAATTAAACTATAATCCCCTCTTTTTCGGTTTAAATATAAGGCCATTCCTCTTTTCTTTTCATGAAAATGTTCATTACCCCCTGTATGAAATTTATAAACGTGCCTATGCCGGTATAATTAATTCGGATCCTGTTTTATTGGAAGAATCTTTTTTAAACTTAGAAAAGGAACTTGGAATTATTGACCCTAAATTGATTGTTTTAGATTTTGATTTTTTCCCAGAAACCAGATTGATCTCGTTAGTTGCCCAGGAATTGGAAATACCAACCGTTGAAATACAACACGGTGTTTACTCTGCTGGAAAAAAATTAGTATCTGGTCGTTATGCGGACTATGTTTTTGTATGGGGTAACTATTTTAAAAATTTATATTTAAAGTCAAAAATCAAACAAAAACAGGAAATACATATATTAGGGTATCCCTATTCTATAAATAAACCTAAAACTATTCAATATCACAAAAAAATTGTATATATTGGGCAACCTATGGAATTGTATGGTGATCAGTTTTTAAATACTAAAATCGACCTCATAAAGGAACTTGATACTTTATGCAGAGATAACAGATTCCAATTCGCTTACAAACCGCATCGGATGGAAGATATGGATTTATTAAAAAAAGAATTATCCAGCGTTAAATTTTGCCCTAAAACTGAAAAAATAGAAGATACTATCCAAGATAATGATATTTTCATATCTTTTAATTCCACAGCTCTTATTGAGGCTGCTTTGAATTCTAAAATATGTGTACAACTTAAATTTTTCAACGTACCCACTGATGATTTTGAAAAATTGGAAATTTGCCAGAGTTTCACTAGCTTGTCAGAATTAGACCATTTTTTAAAAGATTTAAACAGTACTGATGATTTAAAAAGCTTTTATTCCCAAGTTAGCTCAGATTTCATTGAGATACCCTCTATCACTCCTGGAAAGAAATTCATAGAATTAATAAAGGATATAATTTAATAACATATTAATACTTAAAAACGGTCTACATTTATTAACTATTTAGCCTAATTATTGATCCTTATAAACTAATTTATATCCTCCAAGAAAAATGTTCTATCTTTTTATTAAGGTGTGAGATTTTAGATTTCTTAAAACTTTTATACGGTGAAAATTTGAATGAATACAAAATCTTTGTGCAAAGGATTGGATTGGTGGGAATAGCAAATCTCCTGGTTGCATTAAGCTCGCTAATATTACTACCTATATTAACAAAAAACTTTTCAATTGATGACTATGGTATTTGGGTGCAAATAAACACCACCATAGCATTATTACCTAACTTAACCACTCTGGGACTTCCTTTCACAATGGTCCGATTTTTATCAGCAGAAACGGATAAAAAAATAATACAGGAAGGTTTTTATTCAATTTTCAGTATGGTTTTAATTGCTACATTCATCGTGTCTTTACTGTTATTAATATTTTCTAAACAAATTGCCTTGGCAATTTTCAACGGTAATGTTAATGTGGCAATCATATTATCGGCAATAGTTTTCTTGGCTTGTTTGAATGCATTGCTACTAAATTACTTCAGAACTTTTCAGGAAATGAAAAAATATTCCTTCTTTTTATTGATGCAAACATATCTAGGGGTGGCAATTGTATCTTATTTAGCACTGGGGGGTTACGGTATTTACATGGTTTCATTAGGACTTCTTATTGCAAATTTCATCACTTTTTTGGCCATGTTTGCTCTGATAATATGGAGTATAGGGTTTAAGATTCCTAAGTTTAGAAATATTCGTGAATATTTATCATTCGGTGTACCTACTATTCCTGGGAATTTATCTTCATGGATAGTCAACTCCAGTGATCGATATGTTATTGGAATATTTTTAAGTGCAGCCTTTGTGGGTTACTACTCTCCAGGTTACACTCTCGGATACAGCATTTCAATGCTCATGGCACCCTTTTCTCTTTTACTACCTTCAGTCCTACCCCAATACTATGATAAAAATAATATGGAAAAAGTATCCTCCTTTTTAAATTATTCAACTAAATATTTTCTTTTAGTTGCAATTCCAGCGGCTTTTGGGTTATCCATACTTTCAAAACCATTATTAAATGTTTTAACCACACCAGATATTGCTTTGAATGGATATTTAATAACACCTATAACTGCTTTAAGCACCCTTATTTTCGGTGTCTATGCCATTATCAGTAACGTGTTAGTATTGGAAAAGAAAACCAAGGTAATTGGAACAATCTGGATTATCGCAGCTACAATGAATTTAATTTTAAACATACTCTTAGTCCCCTTCTTTGGAATTATAGCCGCTGCAGCTACCACATTAATGGCCTATATAGTTGCATTTATCATTTCTTTAAAATTCTCTACTAAATTCTTCAATTTTGACTACAAATTCATTCTTAAGAGCATTACCGCGTCAACTATAATGTCCGCAATTATCCTATTCATCAACCCCCAGAATCTCATGAATATCATAATCGCAATTGTAATATCTATAATTGTATACTTTGGTCTAATTTTAGTCATGAAAGGAATTAAACAAGATGAATTTAAATTATTCAAAGCAATGTTTGGAAAGAATTAGATACCAGTTATAATATGAGAATTCAGTTATTTGGGTGAGTCTCAAAAACCAGGGATAAATATTTTAGCCAGTCATATGTATGGATTTGTACAGTTAGAACTATAAAACTTGATTAACATGATTCCTAAAGAAGATTTAAGATGGTATCTTTTTGAAGAAACCATTGAGATGTTTTCCAAAAACGGTCGCACCCACTATGAAGAACATCGTTACAAAGATCTAAATCGATTTCTTTCAGATTACTACATCATCAGGTCGGTTGGACTAGTGTCTAAAATTTGTTACAAAACTTCAAAAGTTTTTCATAAGCATGAAAACGATATCATGGTCCATGATTTGCTCTGCAGATATCCGAGTATTATCAGTGCATTGGAACATAATTACAATCCCATCTTATTTGGCATAAACATAAAACCTTTTTATAAATCTTTACCGAGAAAAATCGATTATTACTCCCTTTATGACATATATAAAGTTCTTTATAAAGGTGTGTTGGATTATGATAACGATTTGTTAATTAAGAGTTACCAAAAATTAGAATCAGCAGTCAAAAAGATTAACCCCAAACTTATCGTATTAAATCATGACTTCACCACTGATGTGAAGCTAATGGCTTTGGTTGCCAGTGAACTGGGAGTGCCTACAGTTGAAATTCAACATGGCATGTATTCTGGGAAGGACCGGGTACTTTCTGGTAACAATGTGGACTATGTTTTTGTTTGGGGAAAGTACTTCCAAGATTTCTACCTAACCTCACCCACAGTTAAGGATAGGCAAATAAGAATAATAGGATATCCTTACTCTGTTATACAGGGAGATCATGATGATTATCATAAAAAAGTGGTTTATTTAGGCCAACCTTTGGAAATGTATGGTGATTCCTATCTGGATCGGAAAAAAGAGATTATTCAGGAACTTAATGATATTTGTGAAGATTTGGGTTTTGAATTAGTTTACCGCAAACATTTAAATGAGGATTTGGATTGGTTGAAGTTGAATATGCCTGGAGTTAAATTCACAGTTGAAGGAGAAACACTGGAAGAAACCATTAAACATAATGATATTTTTATTTCTTTTAATTCAACAGCCTTAATTGAGTCTGCTTTGAATAATAAAATCAGTGCCCAACTAATTAATTATGACATTCCCACGGATGACTTTGAAGAATTAGGCATATGTAGAAGTTTCACCAGTTTAAAAGAATTAAAAGAGTTTCTAAAAGAATTAAAAACCCATGATGATCTGAAAAGACATTATACTCCTGTTGATCCTGATTACATTGAAATACCATCGCCTAACCCTGGAGCAAAATTCGTTGAATTGATCAAAGATATTGTATAAGCAAACCAGTTCGTTAGGCATAGTACTTTTTTTAGGGTTCATCATCCGATTTTTCGCCAGAATTATCTTTCTTGTTTAATGCTATTTCCCGGGTTAACAGAGTGATTTCTTCTTCTATAGTTTCAATCATACCATATATTTTGAAAATCAAATAAAAACAACCTATTAATCCAAATATGAGGATGATATCCAATCCTCTGCCAATGCCAGTTATATTAGACAGTAGTGAGGTAGTGGTGGGGTAAACTGAGAAAACAATCAACAAGACCCAAATCACAGTCCAAACTAGGAGCATGTTCAGGGACATTTTACCATCCCTAAATCTCAATAATGATATTACTAAGCCAATTATTCCAATAACGCATCCGATTAATTGATATATTAACATACAACAAAACCCCATTTTATTTTATTTGAAAATGTTTTTAATTAATTTTGCAAGAATTTTAAGTCCAATTTTAGTGTCAGTACCCTTGGAAAGTGAATAATCAGTGTAGATTGTTTCAATGGGCACTTCTACCAATTTCAACTGTTTCCTTTGTATCTCTCCAATAATTTCAGAGGACACTCCATAATCACGGGAGTGTAGTTCAATGATCTTAGCTGCATTTAGGGAAAATGCTCTAAGACCGGACTGTGAATCACCCACGTTTATCCTGTAAAAAATACGGGTGATAATGTTCATGACATGGTTTCCAAATTTTTTCCGTAATGGCATTTCATGGAAATTCCTAGTTCCAATTACCACATCTGCATCTTGTCTGATAATGGGCTTAACCATTGGAAGCAGATCATCAACATGGTGTTGGCCATCGGCATCAAAGGTGACAATCACCATGGGATTTGCCAGAAGAGATGCTTCCAGGCCAGTTAGGATTGCAGCTCCCAATCCCCGGTTGATCGGATGCCGGTACAGATGTACTTGTTCAGGATATTTTTTCTCAACCTTCTTAACAATGGAATAAGTCTTATCATTGGAACCATCATCAACTACTACTAATTGCAGTCCTTTTGGTATCAACTCTCCCATCACCTTTTCAATGGTCTGGGCTTCATTGAATGCAGGCATGACTATGAAAATCTCTTTCCCATATTTTTCTAAAAACAGTCCATTTTCACTGTTCAACTAGTTTTTCCTCCACTCAATGGATAATCATATTCAATTATCTGTCTTAAATGGTGTTCATTCATTTTTTATAAGTTTGTTAATATTAGATATGTCTGTTTATTTCTTGGAAATTTCCAGTATCAGTTCTGCCATTCTCCGCCCTAAGTTGCGTGAAGTTTCCAATCCCAAATCATCTCCCTCAGCAGAATTTATATTAGACCCCACTCCAGTTCCACCGTAATGGGCAAGGGGTGCTCCATCACCGACAATGATCATATCATGAATTAGCATAAATTGGTGAATTGCAGATATAGTGGTTTCTTGACCACCATTACGGGAGCCGCCAACACTAATACCCCCACCTAACTTGTTTTTTAGTTTGAATTCAAAGCGAAGAGGTCGTGAACGGTCTATTAACATCTTCAGTTGGCTGGTCATGCTACCAAAATAGACTGGACTTCCAAAGATCACACCTTGTGAATCAGCTAGTTTATCAAGCAAATTTGGGACATCATCATATATTGCACACTCCCCAGTTGATTTACAAATATCACAGGCAACACATGGTTCTATTTCAACATCACCTATATTGATGAGTTCGGTCTCAACCCCTAATTTGCCAGCAGCCTTAAGAGCCTCTTTAACAAGATAATTAGTGTTACCTTTCTTTCGTGGGCTTCCCACAATTCCCATAATTTTAACCAAAAAAATCACTCCTATTCTATTTTTAACCCTTCATGATTTGAATCATTTTAATATTTAAATAAATATCTACAATATCCTTAATTTTAAGTAGTTCTATGTTTAAATTATATTATTAGATTTATAGTTGAACTAACTCATTTATAGTTCGAGACTATTATTTATACTACTATCTGATTATAATATCCGAATAAATTGTCTAAACAAATCAATTATAATTATCACCTAGTATAATCTACTAGTTAACTCCTAAAAATGTGGATTGAATAAAAATAAAATTAGAGTTCATTTTCATGAAAAATTCTATTGATAGCCCCATTTATAATCCTCTCACGCCTGAAAAGAGAATTATTTCCTTAGTAAGGGAATGGTCTGCATCTGAAAAAAGGGGTGATTCTAATGCACGCCAATCTGCAGCTAATGAAATGAAAAAGTATATTGTGGAAACAGATGACGGGTCTTGCACTTTACGCTCAGAGGAATCTAGTCATCCTTCTGAAACCATGCACACTAGTCACGGTGGTGTGCGTGAGGCTCAAATCAAATATGTTAACCCTTTAAGGATGGAATCTAAAAAAGACCTTAAAATTCTTGATATCTGCACCGGACTCGGTATCAATGCAGCAACTGTACTGGAAAAATTCTTAGGTCATAGAGATAAATTCCAATTGAAACACATAACGATAGATATGGTTGAAGTGTCCTGGGAAACTTTGGCAGTAGCTTTGCTAATCCCCAGCCCTATCAAATCACATGAGTACATTAAAAAAGCATTTGAAGACTATCTTATCCGAAATAATTATCTTACATTTCAAGATGTAGAACGAAAGATTCCCAGTCATGTAGATCTACATGTGCACTGTCAAGATGCTCGGAAGATGATTAATGGGATTTTCCAAACTAAGGAATATGATGCCATATTCCTGGACCCATTTAGTCCTGCGAAATCTCCTGAACTGTTTAGTCAGGAGTTTATCCAGAAAATAAGTGAATTACTAAACGATGATGGTATGATCTTAACTTACACTGCATCGGCACCAGTAAGATACGCCCTAGTCAATGCGGGGTTAGAAGTAGGAGAAGGACCAGCAATGGGGCGCAAGGGAGGTACAATTGCCAGTTCAAATCCTGAAAAAATATACCGACCTTTAAATCATGATGATGAACGTATAATCGCCCTATCTGATGTTGGGATCCCCTATCGGGATCCTGAATTAAACAGTTTGCCAGAAAATATTAGAACAAAACGTCAGAAAGAACGCAGCCAAGCCAGAGGTGAAACTAAACTGGCCTCTACGGTTAAAGCACCGATTTACTTGATGAAAGATATTGATGATGAGAAATTCCGAAGAAGAGTATTAAAACATTTAAGAAAAATTGGAATAAAAGATCTTGACTCAGATGAATCCCGTTATCTGGTATGTCCCCAGTTTTCAGAATGCATATGCCACTGCAAACAGGAAAGATACCCAACATCCACTGCCCGGATCAAAGAAATGGAAAATCGGTTAAAAAGAATTATTAAGGGATGATGGCAGTTAGATGGGGATTGATCTTGAATTGGTGTTGTTCTCTCTATTCAAGTCAATCACTGAAATTTAATTTAATTCATAATCAAACGGTACTATAGGTGAAATATTGAACTTTGAAATAAAATATAAGGATGCAAGGGGACGTTTAGGTATTTTAAAAACGCCTCATGGGAATGTTACCACACCCGCACTCATGCCAGTTATACACCCTAGAAAACAAACAATCCAAGTCCAAGATTACGGTGCACAGCTGGTCATCACCAACGCCTACCTGATCTATAAAAATGATGATTTACGGAAAACAGCAATAAAAAAAGGAGTGCATGAACTCATTAATTTTTCTGGACCGGTAATCACTGATTCTGGTTCATTCCAACTATCAGAATATGGAGATCTGCAAGTTACCAATGAAGAAATACTAAAATTCCAGGAAAAAATAGGCACCGATATTGGCACATCACTGGATATTCCCACCCCACCAGGTGTTAAAAAAGAATATGCCCTAAAAGATTTGGAAATAACATTCCAAAGGGCCAGGGAGGCGCTTGATGTGAGGGATGAATTGATGTTGAATTCTGTGGTTCAAGGTTCAACTTTCACCGACCTGCGCAGTAAATGTGCAGAAGTTTTGGGAAAAATGGACTTCCAAGTACATCCCATAGGTGCAGTAGTACCTCTAATGGAATCTTACCGTTATAAAGAGTTAGTTGAAGTGGTGATGGCATCTGTGGCTAATTTACCTGATTCAAGGCCACGTCATCTTATGGGAGCCGGTCATCCCATGATATTTGCCCTGGCAGTTGCCATGGGTTGTGATCTTTTTGATTCAGCTGCTTATATTTTATATGCAGAGGATGATAGATTACTCATGCCCAACGGAACAGTCAAACTAGAAAATCTGCATGAAATGCCCTGTAGCTGTGAAGTATGTGCCAATCACACACCGGAACAACTGCGTCAGATGGAAAAAACAGAACGGGTCAAACTCATAGCCAAACATAACCTGTTGATTAGTTTTGCTGAGATCAGGCAGATTCGTCAAGCAATTATTCAGGGTAATTTGTGGGAACTTGTTGAGCAACGTTGCCGTAGTCATCCTTTCCTACTGGAAGCACTGCGCACATTGAAAAACTACTCAGAAGATCTGGAAAAATATGACCCTCCCTACAAAAAATCAGCATTTTTTTACTCAGGACCAGAATCTCTAAATCGCCCAGAGGTGTACCGGCACCTAAAGAAGTTGGATGATATCCCCAAAAAAAAGAGTGTCTTAATCCTACCTAGAACTAAAAAACCATATTCCGAACACTTATATGGTATTCCGTCATCTTACTATCAGATTAAGGGTGATAAGAAAATTTCAAACATTCCATTTGAAGATTTGCAGGTAGCTGTTGTTGATGTGCCATTTGGGGTGATACCCCTGGAACTTGACCAAGTATATCCACTGGCACAAAATGAGTCACCGGAATGTTTTGATGAAAATTCACTGCAAATGATCAATAATGTAATACAGAAATATTTGGAAGGTTTCCAGACTGCTTTTATCAGTGCGGATGTGGTTAAAACATTCCGGCTTCACAAGAATTTCCAGCTGAAAAAACTACATGAAATCCCAGAAACCCTGAAAATAGGGGTTGACGATAATCAAAGGATCAAAATGATAGCTGATTACCAGTTTGGGATTGGTAGTGGGGGAGCCCTTTTTAAAGGGGATCTTAACATTGTAAAAAGCAGGAAGACCAGGAAGATTCGCCATGTTTATGATGATCAAGAGCTTATCGCAACTTTACGGGCTAGTGATGCTGTTTTTGTACTGGCTCGTGAGGGTGCTCGTCGCTTGCACAGTTTCCTCCCATACCCCAAAAACAGGGTAGTTGTAAATCAGGATGCTGAACCATTTGCTCGGGAAGGAAAAAGTATATTTGCTAAATTCGTTATAAATTGTGATATAGATATCCATGCAATGGAAGAAGTATTGATAGCTAATGAAGAAGACCAACTATTGGCCTTCGGAAAGTCAGTATTAAACGGAAAGGAGATATTAAATTTCAACACTGGCCAAGCAGTTAAAACTAGAAAAGGAGGCATTTAATGATACCAAGTGCAGGAATGAATCCGAAACAGCTTAAACAGATGCAAAGAGCCATGAAACAAATGGGCATGGACATGAAAGATGTTAAAGGCGTAAATGAAGTTATAATCAAATTTAAAAATAAAGAAGTAGTAATCAGCAACCCCAAGGTTAATCTGATGAATTTTATGGGTCAAGATACTTATCAGATATCTGGAAAATCCAAAGAAAGGAAAATTGAGGTTGAACTAGTAATACCTGATGATGATGTTGAATTAGTGGCTGCCCAGACAGGAGTAACTACGGAAAAGGCTAAAAAAACACTGGAAGAAACCAATGGAGATCTGGCTGAGGCTATATTGAGGTTAAGTTAAATGGTTTTTATTGTCCATATCTCTGACTTTCATGTAGGTTCAATATCCTTCCAAGAAGATTTACTCCTACAATCAGTGGACATTATTAATGACTTGGCTCCTGATGTCACCATTATGACCGGAGACCTCACTGAAAATGGTTATTACATTGAAATGGAACAGGCAGCCAAATATTTAGAAATGATAAAATCCCCCCTTATGGTTGTTCCTGGCAACCATGATGCCCGGCACGTGGGTGACCAATGTTTCCGTGAACTGATCCGGGACCGTTATGGATGTCTCCAGAATTTGGATGGAATAAAAATTATGGGATTAGACAGCAGTGAACCTGACCTTAACTATGGTAAAGTGGGAAGAGCTCAGCAAGCATGGATGGAAAATCAACTCGATGATGCATCTTCCAAGGATATGCAAACCATCATTGCCCTACACCACCATATAATACCGGTTCCTCGAACTGGAAGAGAAAGAAATGTTTTAAGTGATGCCGGAGATATTCTCTACTCAATAATAAAAAAAGATGCAGACATAGTGTTGTCTGGACATAAACATGTGCCACATGTATGGATGGTTCAGAACACAGCATTTTCAACTGCCGGAACAGTGTCTTCACTGAAGTTACGGGGAAAGGATCCAGCATCTTTCAACACAGTTAATATAGATGATGATAATATAGAAATCTTCTTAAACACAGCCGATGGAAAAACCAGTTGTCTGGCCAATTATGAAAATGTACGTAGGTGATTTATTGCAAGTAATTGTTGACGCATCGAATATAGCCCACTTTGGAAAAAAGGATGGGAAACCCAGCCTGAGCAACTTACTTGCTGCAGATGAGGCCCTTCAAAAACTAGGCTATCATCCAATTCTCATTGCAGATGCATCCCTAAGGCATGAAATTGATGAGAAACAAGAATTCAACAAACTCCTAGACCTGGAAAAGGTTCACCAAGTTCCCTCTGGCACCAATGCGGATCACTATATTCTGAAACTAGCTGAGGAAGAAGATGCAAAAATATTATCTAACGATGCATTCAGAGAGTTTTATGATGAATTTAGGGATATTAACAGTCGCAGAATTCCATATAAATTTATAAATGGTAAAATCACCATAGGCAGCTCTGCTAAGCCTAAAAAAATTAGGAACATTCTCCAAAAAATTTGTAACCAGACTTTATCTGAGTTTGAGAAGAAAGGATATGATTCATATAAATTGAAAAAGAACAAGAAACTTTCCGGTATTGCGGTGGCAAAAGAGGCAATTGACAGAATATCAAAAAGCAAAGATGAAGGTATCGACACTAAACTGGAAGGCATGTTCATGAAGATACCACTATTTGATAAAGTCATGAAAATGGTGGAAGACGCTGAAAGAACCAGCGATTTCATAATTTTTGTATTAGTCAGCCCCCGAGACTACCGAGAAGCAGTTCGAAATGCAGGGAATATAGCAGTAACTGTGGGTGATCGTTTGAAGCTAGACCATGCCCCATTGGTTGCTGTTCGAAATGATTTGTTCACCAAACCAGGAACATTTGAACTTAACATTATCTATTCTGATGAAATACTTGAGGAATCTCCCTTCGATGTGAATATAACCATAAATGATCATGACTATTCATTTGTTAAGAAAAACTCCCGAAATATAGCCAGTACAGTCGCTGCCAGGTTAGGCACTTGGAAATTTCCCATCGTATCAGTAAAATCAAGCATGCTGATGGAAAAGCCAGGCCACTATGACATTAACTTGGATAAGGGAGGAGACAATTAAATGGCTGGTAATTACTTTTTGAAGACGCTTTTCGGGTTTCTTTTAAAACATCGGGTTTTAAGCATTGGAACCAAATACTATCCAACCAATGAAAGAGAACAAGAATATGTGGAAATGGTTAACTACACCCACACCATGCTATTGGAGATAGAGAAAGCCCATATTACAACTGAAAACATTTTTCAAAATTTATTAAAGGAAGTTGGTAGGGGTAACATCCCTGAAAATCGTCGGTTTGTTGAAATAAAACCAGCTGAAAATGACGTTAACGAATACGCTCTTTTAAGCAATATAATAATGGGCAGTGATCGTTATCTCTATGTGGAAGTTTTCAGTGGATACAAGGGAATAATCGACCAGTTCGTCCAATTAATCAAAGAAGAAAACGGTGTGATTGTAGAAAGAAGCAACACCGAAATTGTATCCCGACTTCTATCCAAAAATGATGCAATACGTGTCGGTATTGAGTTAATAAAGATTGGTATGGAAAAAGAAATTGATGTAAGATCCGCTGTTGGAATGACAGGGGCAGCAGCCATTGAACGATCCATCAACCTCAACAAACAAATAGGGGAAACATCTGGTGTAGGTTTCACCAAGCTGGGTGGTGAATTTGCAATTGTATTTTCCAGTAAACTCACAAAACTAGAAGGAACACCAGCAGTTTACGATAACTATCTTTTCATTGATGCTTTTGACTCAACACAGTTCATTGAAGATCAAGGCCGAGACAGATTGGTCGAAATCATGAATGAAATCAAAAATTTCATTGAAAAAGAGTGTAAAGGCAAAATCGAAGGTTACCGTGAAGGTGGGGATGACCTCATAGCTAACTTACCAACCAAAGACGCAGCCCTCCGTGCGGGAATCGATTCATCTTGGCATGCTCTCAACAATGGCGCTAGACTGAGAGTAGGTATTGGTAAAAGCCGACGCGAAGCTGGTGAAAGAGCTCAGATGGCTGATGATATAAAAATCTGGGATAATTCCCCAGTCATGGTTTTCGATCTGGCAGATGGAATTTACGCTTATTTCGTCCCATCAGAATTCAGCCGTACAATAGTTGAATTTCTACTGGAAAAAAAAGGCAACGTAGTCCTGATATTTGTCTTTGTTTTCTTGGTCACCCTAATCGGATGGAATATAGGACATTGGGAATTTGGCCTGGTTGCCATAGGATTAGCTTTACTTTATGCCATAACCGCTTAACTTACAGATAGATAGTAGTTTATTAATTAAGTTATGCTGTACCAAGTTATATTTTAAAAAGTAATAGAAGGAACCAGAGATGAAAGAAAATATTAAAGCAAAAGCCATTATATCTCTAATCATATCATTCATTGCATTTGGCTTCGGAACTGGTGCCAGTGTATTCTCAGGATTATATCTTAAAGATGCAAATAATTCCTACTTCACTAATAACTCTACCGGTGAGTTCCCCATAATCTACAACGTAAAAAACACCAGCGATAATGAAACCAACATCCCTACAATAACACAAACCCCTTCCCATTCCAATTCTGAGAATACTAATAATGGAAACAACCAGCAAAACCCCCCAGTTCAACCACCAACCAATAGTTCAACCAACAACACCCACTAACCTCCCTTATATTGGATGCGTTTTCAATATCACCAATTCTATTAAATTAAAATTAATATCACATTATTAAAATAAGAATTTCTTCTTCAATAAATATTATCAAGGCGGAGCAGAATATGAAAACAATTGAAGGTGGCTTGTGTGCAGTTGAAAATGTTAAAGCTGCCGGGGCCTGTGAAGAAAATTATGGAGTGGCAATAATCCACTATCCAGACTGCAATGTAGCTGCAGTTTTCACCAGTAACAAAGTTCAAGCTGCCCCCATAACTGTCACTAAAAAAGCAGTTAAAAATGGCAAACTTTCGGCGATAGTGGCCAATAGCGGTAATGCAAACTGTTTCACAGGTCGAAAAGGAATTGAAAACGCGGAGCATATGGCCGCCCAGGTAGCTAGAAATCTCAACATCCCCCAGGAAGATGTGGCAGTTGCATCGACAGGCATCATTGGCAGGCAACTTCCTTTACCCGAAATTAGTAATCTAATAGATGATGCACTGCTAAGACTAAATAATTCTAGAGAAGCTTCCCGAAGTGCTGCTGAAGCCATCATGACCACTGACACATATCCTAAAGAATATTCCGTTAAAACACATCTAAAAAATGGTCAGAAAATATGTATAGGTGGTATTACTAAGGGTTCGGGAATGATAGCCCCTAACATGGCCACCATGCTCTCGTTTATAACTACAGATATTGAAGCCAGCCCTGAAGAATTGGAAGAATCTCTAAAAAAAGCGGTTGATAAAACCTTTAACATGGTGGTTGTAGATGGGGATCAAAGCACCAATGACACTGTCTTGATCATGTCTAAACCTGGACAGGGAAAAATAGATGAAAATTTCCAGGAAGCCTTAGAACATCTCTGTGCTAAGCTGGCAAAAATGATGGCCCATGATGGTGAAGGAGCAACCAAATTAATGGAAGTTAAAGTGAAGGGTGCTCAAACATTAGATGATGCCAAAAAGGCGGCTAAATCCATAGTAACATCTCCACTCGTAAAAACAGCATTGTTTGGTGCTGATCCTAATTGGGGCCGGATTATTGCAGCATTAGGATATTCAGGGGCAAATATTAATGAAGATACTATTAGTGTTCGCCTGGAAGATATGGAACGCCTGGTTGACGTTGTTTCTCATGGAAAAATATTGGCTTTTGAAGGCACTAAAAAACTGGAACTGGCAGAAAGCATAATGGAACGAGAAGAAATCAAAATCACCATCGATCTGGCCCTTGGAAGACATGAAGCAACTTCATATGGCTGTGATCTTAGTTATGATTATGTGCGCATCAATTCTGAGTACTCAACTTAAGACCAAAAATTGGAATGGATACATAGCAGTAAATCAGGTGTAAGCATAATCTGATGGTTTGAATATAGTTAGGGGTATTATCAGCCCAGTAAAATAAAATTAGGAATAGATATCATGAAAGTTTTAATAATCGGTGCAGAAGGAATGCTAGGCCACGATTTAGTGAAGGTCATGTCAAAAAACCATGAGCTTAGCACCACCACTATCAACACCATGGACATTACCGACATCAATAAAACTATTGAAACAGTGAAAAAGATCAATCCAGACGTGGTGATTCATGCAGCTGCTTTCACTGATGTTGATGGAAGTGAATCTCAAGCAGACCTCGCTTACAAAGTAAATAGTCTAGGAACCCGGAATGTGGCAGTAGCCTGCAAAGAAACAGACAGTGCACTGGTTTACATAAGCACTGATTATGTCTTTGATGGTACTAAAGGCAGTCCCTACCATGAATACGACCAGACAAACCCGTTAAGTATCTATGGGAAAACCAAACTACTAGGCGAAGTATACATCCGTGACTTACTCAACAAATTTTACATAGTGAGGACATCATGGTTATATGGCTATCATGGCCCCAATTTTATAACCACCATGCTTAAACTGGCTGAAACTCATGACCAGATATCTGTTGTAGGCGACCAGATAGGATCCCCTACCTACACTGTAGATCTATCCAACGCCATAGCAAAACTCATAGAAAAACCAGTTTACGGTATTTATCACATTACCAACAGCCAACATTGTACCTGGTATGAATATGCCCAGTTAATCTTTGACATAGCCGGTAAAAAGGTTAACCTGAAACCGGTGACCACAGAAGAATTTGGAAGTGCAGCTTCAAGACCTAAATATTCAGTCCTCGAAAATCATAACTGGAAAATGGAAGGATTCCCAAAAATAAGGAGTTTTAAAGACGCATTAAAGGAATACATGGATTTATTGTAATGAAATATTTCATAATAAAAACATTTTCCCCAGAAAATAAGTAAAAAAAAATGGTGAAAAATAAGTAAAAAAAGAAGTACTTTTTTTGCGGTATTTGAAAAATCTGTCTATATTGCTAACTTAGACAACCTTTCCATGGCTTCTTCTGTATTTTTTAGGGTGTTAAAGGCGGTTAATCTGAAGTAACCTTCTCCGCTAGGTCCGAACCCTACTCCAGGGGTTCCTACTATCTGAACATTTTCCAGCAGCAGGTCAAAGAACTGCCAGGAATTCATTTTTTCAGGTGTTTTAACCCAGATATAAGGTGAGTTAACCCCTCCGTGGACTTTCAAACCAATGGTTTTCAGGCTGTTGTAAATAATGGATGCGTTGTTCATGTAGTAGTCCACGGTTTTTTTAATCTCTTCTTGTCCTTCTGGTGAGTATACTGCTTGGGCCGCTACCTGTACTGGGTAGGAAACTCCATTGAATTTGGTGGTCTGTCTTCTGAACCACATCTGGTTGAGGTTATGGGATTTTCCATCCACGTCATAACCAGTTAATTCTTCGGGGACCACGGTGAATGCGCAGCGGGTGCCAGTGAACCCTGCGTTTTTAGAGAAGCTTCTGAATTCAATGGCCACTTCACGGGCTCCTTCAACCTCGTATATGCTGTGAGGTATATGATCCTCCCGGATGTACGATTCATAGGCTGCATCAAAAAGTATGATAGATTTATGGTCCCTGGCGTAGTCCACCCACTCCTTCAACTCCTCCTTGGTTAAGGTGGTTCCTGTGGGGTTGTTGGGATAGCAGAGGTAGATCAGGTCCACTTCTTCCTGTGGTAGTTCTGGCACGAACCCGTTTTCCTCGGTGCAGGGGAGGTAGACCAGGTTCTGGTACCGTCCATCATCACCCATTGGCCCGGTCCTGCCGGCCATAACGTTACTATCCACATATACCGGATACACTGGGTCGGTAACTGCCACTTTATTGTCCAGGGCGAAGATTTCCTGGATATTTCCAGTGTCACATTTTGCACCGTCACTTACAAATACTTCACTTCTTTCCAGTTTTATTCCCAGTGATGCGTAGTCCTTCTCTATTATATTGTCCAGTAGAAAGTCGTACCCCTGGTATGGTCCGTAGCCTCGGAAAGTTTCTGGGTCGCCCATTTCCCTCACTGCATTCCGGAATGCCTCCTCTACAGTGGGTGTTAAGGGTCGGGTGACATCTCCCACGCCCATCCTGATTATATCTGATTGAGGGTGATCATTTTGATAGTCTTCAACCCTCTGGTCTATTTCAGAGAATATGTAATTGGCCTTTAATAACTGATAATTTTCATTGATTTTAACTGACATTTTCCTACACCTCGATTTTTTAAATTATATGTTACCAGAATCGTATTTCACATATATACAATAATTTGGCTAAATTTAACCAGTTTTGTTCAAAGTTCTAATTTTTTGATTGCTATATCTTTATTGTTAGTATTATTATTAGATGAAACTATCTGGTTATCAGATTAGATGAAACTATCTGGTTATCAGATTAGATGAAACTAACTGGTTATCAGATTAGATGAAACTAACTGGTTATCATAACATTTATTCCACTCTATCAAGTCCTAGTTTTTTTTTGAATTTATCCAACTAAAAAACTGGAAATATTTTCCACAGAATATACAATTCCATTAAATCTATGGATTCTGGTTAAATCATTTTATCATATTTATTTGTTGCGATTAGCTTTTTTTAGAATAATTTATTAATGGATTTTAAAAAAATAATTACTTGATTTAGTAGAACTACATCAATTTAGGGGATTCGATTGTGAGTTATAGGCCCATCATGATTCTTCTTATTGAAGACGACCCGAATCATGCTAAAGCATTAGAGGCAATGTTGGAAAGGGTTAATGAATTTGATTATTTTTTGGTTCATTGTTACAAACTTCACGATGGACTTGACGAGTTGAAAAACACCAAATTTGATGTGATTTTATTAGATCTACGTCTGCCAGATAGTGAGGGCATATCCACATTTAGAACGGTTCACAAGAAAGCCCCAGAGATTCCAATAGTAATATTCACGGCCCTGTTTAATCATGAAATAGCACTACAATCATTAAAAGAAGGTGCCCAGGAATACCTTTTCAAGGGAGAATTTGATGGTCAGGATTTGTCAACCGCAATAATGCATTCTATGGCTCGTGTTCAACATTTATTATTTTTAAAAGCTGTTTATTCTGCATAATATCTAGTTAATGGCTATTTGAAAAAAATAACATAAAAGATTATATTAGAAGATGTACTATTTTATATCATAACTTTTCTGATCCCTTTAAATTTTTAATCCTTTAAAATAATGATAATGGCATTATGGTCAGCTTAAAGCCAACTAAACCTAATAATAAATCTTTATAAAAATCATTTGAAAATAAAATCAAACTTAAGGTAAGTATCTTCAAATATAAGGCTAAATAATCATTTTAATAGTAAGATGGATGTTAAAGTATACTTATCTGAAAGTAGTATCTATTTGTGGAGATAATACTCATGAAGTGTGTTGTTATTGGTGCAGGTAATGCTGGACGACCAGCAGCAAGAATACTAAATTATGCTGGCCACCAAGTTCAGATTACTGATAAAAAGAAATTGGAGCAATTCCCAGAGAGTGTGCAAAATACTCTTAAGAAAATGGAAGAAGAAGGTGTAAATCTTCAACTGGGATGGGATGATCCAACCAACATTGAAGATGTTGATGCAGTTTATATCTCTCCTAACATACCAAAAAATTCTAAAATAAGACATTACTTGGTTGATAACGAACTGAAACTACTTATTAACCAGGACATTGCTAAAATATTAGAAAACTCCATAAATATAGATGTCATCGGCGTTACTGGAACCCTTGGGAAGACCAGCACCACCCACATTATTTCTGAAATCTTCCAGAATGCAGGTTACAAAGTTTGGACCTGTTCATCCCAATCAGGAAATCTTCTCAGTGAAGTCATTGTAGACGGAATAATAAATGGAAATCATATTAAAAGTGATATTGCTGTTTTAGAATTACCTCATGGGACAATACGACTTCTTTCAGAGTTAAAACTAAAAATAGGAGTAATAACCAATATATATTCCGATCATTTATCTGAATTTGAGGGATCACTCCAAAAATATACCGAAAGAAAACTGATGATCACTAATTCCACAGAAATGATAATTTCCAACAAGCAATGCCATGACCTCTTAAAGTCTTCTTCTAACGCCATCTTTTACTGTACTGGTCAGGATTTATGTGATGTTACCGGAGTTATTGAAAACAGAAAAATCAGAATAAAATATAAAATTAAATCACGTGAAGGTGAATTTGACACTAAATTCAATCTTCGCGGATACTATTTTGAAAATTCCATTGCTGCAGCAGCAGTGGCCCTCGCCTACGGTTTAAAAGAAGACAGTATTAAAGAAGGGCTGAGTAAGTTTAATGGAATTCCAGGACATTTGGAATACATAGGAAATTATTCTCGCCGAGAAATTCATTTTGATGCGGCTTTTGTACCGGAAGGTATTTTATCCACACTTGAAGAGTTCCCAGGGACGGATGAATCAAAATTAGTTATTATAATTGATAATCCGGACAGTACCAATCCACGGGACAAGTTTCAGATTGGAAAGATACTGGGTGAACATGCACAAGTGATAATTGCCAGTGGATATAATGAAACTACTGATGTTCTGGACATGGAATCTGCCAACCAAGTATTGGAAGGAGCTAAAGATTCAGACTGTCTGAAAATAGCTGTTGAAGATATTTACACGGCTGGTGAATTATCCATAAAACATTCAAAACCTGGAGATGTTATTTTGCACATAGGCCCTGGTGCAATTACCAATTACCAAGATCTCAAATATAAAATGATTAAAGGAATTGAATCAGGATGTAATAAGTACCCCTGAATCATTTTCATCTATACATTCTCACATCTGATTTTCATCATCCAAATCCCCCTCTTTTTGAACATCTAATTCTATTTAAATTCCTCAAACTTCTTGATTTTATTAACACTGCTACAAGATATTTTCATACCATCCACATAGGGAGAAATTTATTTAAATTTAAAAATATAAAATAACAATTAATTTAATGATATTTTTTTAACAAAAAAAAAATTTACATATTGTTAGAAACTTTATTTTTATAGGAAAAAAGGAATTATTTCGGTGTAAACTATGGGTTATTTAGTATGTCAAAATTGTGGAGGTTATTACAAACTTAAGAAGGATGAGTCTGCCGAAGATTTTGTCGCCTGCCAATGTTACGGTCAGTTAGTGTATGTTGAATCACTAGAAGATATTCCAAAAGAAGATGCAAAAGATAAACTTGCTCAAAAACTCGGCAGCCGTTTTAAAGACAAACCGGGTCATGAATTTGAATACATCTCAGTTGATGGAGATTTTAAACCTGAAACACAGGATAAAACTGAAACTAAAGAAGATATCTCTGTTGAAATAGATTCAGACCCAGTAGTGAAAGAACCTAACGTCAAAAACCGGGCGTACTACCGGAGATACGAATATTATTCTGAACCGGATATAGATTATCTTAAAAATCTTAAAGATGTCACTGGCCTGATTAATGCACTTTATTATGATGATGTGGACATTCAATTGAAATCAGTACAAGCATTAGCAGTTGTGGGGGATGATAGGGCCATAAATCATTTAAATAAACTTGCTGAAAAGGAAGGTGGATCCCTTAAATTATACGCTGAGATTGCGGTAAAACAGATTCGATCCAGAAAACATGGCTACAAATCCCTCAATCGAGAAAATTATAGACAAATTTCATCAGAATCTACACAATCTCATGTGCCTCACAAAAAAATCCCCAATGATTCTCTGAATGCAGTATCCAAGGATGCTGTTAATTTAGATGATGTTGATTCGGGTGTGGTTTCTAAGGATGCTGTTAATTTAGATGATGTTGATTCAGATTCATTGGAAACTGAATTTCAGGATATTCATGATGAAATGGACCATACTGGTGTTGATAAAAAGGATTTATCACAACACAAATATGAAAAGGATCTAAATCAAGTTGATGAAGAAAAAATCCATCAAGAAAAAATTCAAAAAAGTACTCCTGCCGGATCTTTAACCAATGAACCATTTACTGAAGAAATTCCTGAAAAACCATCTCTTGATGAACATAAAACAAGTTTAAAGGATGAAACTAATTCTTCAAAACTTAAAATTCCATTAAATAAGTCCGTGGAATCTAGAGATATTGTAACTTCGCCTCCTATTGAAACATCTAGAGTGAAGAGATCTGAAACCCAATCAACTGATTCTGGAAGTGCTGAAGCAGAAATTCCTCCAGTGGAATATATTAAAATTTCTGAAATTAAATCTGAAATTAAAAATTTAGAAAAGTTAAGCACCTCTCCTCCTGAAAATTTAAACGATGAACTATTTGAAACAAATAAGTCATCTAAAAAAGTATCTCCAGAAATTAAACTAATTTCAGATAGTAACGCATCTTTAAAAAAAGTTCCCAAAGATTTGTCAGATAAAACTATTCCCGTTACTATAAAAACAGTCGATGACACATTTCTTTCCTCAAAAAACTCAAAATTTAAAAAACCTTCCCCAGTTTCCATACTGGATACTGTTGATTTTAAAAAAATGGATAATATCAACAAAAATGAAAAGGATGACTATTCTGCTAGCTGGCTTGATCTAAAAAACACTGATAAACAAATAATAGGATTCATCATTCTTTTCTCGATTATAATGATTGTAGGAGTCATTCTTACCATGACTCAGATGAAAAGTTAGTTAACTACATTCCTATAGCTTAGTTAGCTATATTTTCTTATTAGTTTAGTTAACTACGTTTTCCATTAAGATTACACATTCTTATTTTAAAAAAATGGTTTTTTAATAAAATTGTAATTATTTTACGAGGATTTAGTGGGATAAATAACTTGAATTCCATCCTCGCTGAGTTTTTGGAATTTATTTTTGTGAATTGTATGGACTGGATAGACTTTCTCAGGGTTAATATCTCTTATCATGTTCAATATCTCCTGGCCATTGGCATGACCAGATGCATGGAAGCCTTCATTAAGTAAGGGTAACTTGAATAACTCCAACCATTTTTGTACTTTCGCTTGATTTATTTCCATCTGATCATCAAATGGTTCGGTACTGGACTGGATATATATACCATTTTCCGGTTTTATATCGATTAGTTCCTTTAATTCAAAAAAATCGCATCGAAAAATATAATCTACTGGACGGTCCTGAAGATCTTTGTAAGTCAAAACATTATCTTCAACTAAAAATTCTCTCTCCCATTTTTTATAGTCCCGAAGTGATTCTGCTGAGCCCATGTTATCTGCACACAACCATTCATTTTCAACACAAGCAAAACTCTCATCACCCACCAGACCCCAGCCCTTACGTGGTTTGTAAATCATCACATCTGAAAGTTTAGGATAATCATAATTATTTTCCTGAAACAAACTCAAAATATAGGCCTGTTTAAGACTGATCACCAGTTTTCGGTCAGTGTCCTGGGCTACTTTGTAAAAAGTTACCAGCCGATCCAGATCCCGAATAGGGTAGTTTACCACCACTAAACCTCGGCGGTTTGTAATTTCATTAACTGCACGTTTTTCAATGTCTTCTTCACTAACATTGGTAGTACTATCAATACGTGTGCCTTCACTGATCATAATGGTAGGATTAGCTTTTCTTGCTTTTTTGACGAATTTATGAGTCAGTTCAGGGTTACGGCCGTGAAAACGAAGATCTCCTGTATATACAATTGTTTCATCGTCACTTTCACTGATAAAGGCAGAGGCCCCTGGTAATGAATGATCAACTGGAGCTGCTCTGATTTGAAATTCACCAATTTCGAATTTTTGGTAAGGTTTTACGATCCGTATGTCACGTTCCACCTTGGTACTGGTCCTTTTATATCCTTCACCATTTTTTTTACGAGAATAATGGAATGTTTTCTTTAAATGAAGATATTCAGAAAATGACGATGCACCAGTATCTTCTAATGCTTTTAGGATAAGATAGGACTCATTGGATAGATAGATTGGGATGTCCTCCCTCAAATGGTGCACGTAGGCTACATGATCCACGTGGGAGTGGCTGATGATTACACCATCTACGGAAGGTTCTTGGGGGTGGGAAAGTCCAACATGACGCAGGTAGTCTTCGCGATAAATTCCCTTAATACAAGGTAATAGGCCGAGTTCTACAAAATCTAGTATTCCATTTGCTTTACGTGGCTGCAGAAACTCAGATAAATAATCATTAGCCCTTGAAAAAGCCATTCCAAAGTCAAAGAAAAATGATTGATTATTTCCTTCGACTCTGATTTTGTTACCACCGATTTCATCCACGCCACCAAAAAAATCAATGTTGGTCAAAGTTAATTTTCCTCCTCAACTATATACTAATTAATGCAGTTGTCACTTGTTATTTACTCTTTTAAAAAAAATGTTATTCTAAGTTTACATATAAATGAATCTCTTTATTAATCTAATAATTTGGATTAACTGTGTAGGGACTACTGATAGTAAGGTAAGGGTTACTGTTATATAATAACTGAAAGGTTTATTTTTTTTTTAGTTTTATCTTGCCCTATGATGGATGAGGTGTTAATGTATTCAGTTGGAAAAAAATACTAAATCTCAATAAATATTTAATATACATATTAAGCAAAATATCTATTGTATACTTATCATTTGTGTTCTATATTTAAGGAGATTTTTATGTTAAAAAAAGAAGAGGATTTAATTGGAAATCTGAATAATGTCAGAGACGAAATTAACACTTCATTTCTAATTTCCAGTGTTAATGTCAAAAAAACCAGAACTGGAAATGAATACTTAGAATTTACTTTAACGGATAAAACCGGAGAAATCATTGCTAGAATGTTCGGTGGGATTTTAAAAGATGAAAATGGTCAGATCATCGCTCGGATTTTGAATGGAAAAGCTGATCAGATTTATGAATGTATTGATAAAGGCACTATTTATTCTATCACTGGTTCTGTTGATGAGTTTCCCCCTCAATCTCGTAATTTCAACATAAAAATTAGCAGTATAAACAGAATAGCTGACGACGCTTATGATCTTGATGATTTCATTAGAAAATCTCCTAAAAACCTGAATGAATTGTTTGATGAAATCTCCCAGACTGTAAAGGCAATGAAGAACCCTTATTTGAAGAATCTTTTAAAATCATTTTTCAGTGATGAAAAGTTCACTGAACAATTTATTAATGCCCCTTCTGCCAAGATTCACCACCATAATTATTTGGGTGGATTGTTGGAGCACACTGTGGGGGTACTGTTGATTTGTAAAAAAACTTGTGAAATTTTCCCCCAGCTTGATGCTGACTTGTTGTATGCAGGGGCGATCTTACATGACATTGGTAAACTAAAGACATATGACTATGATATTCTTAGTATTGATATATCTAATCAAGGTCAGCTTCTTGATCATCTTTTCATATCCTGTGACATGGTTAAAGAAAGAATCAGGGATGATGTAATTGAAATGCCTGATGATCTGGAAACCAATCTTTTACACATATTGTTGAGTCATCATGGTGATGTACAGAATGGTTGGGGGTCACCGGTCAGCCCTAAAACACCGGAAGCAGTTGCTCTTCATCATGCTGATAATTTGGATGCTAAAGTTCAAGGAATGATCCAAAAAACAAGATAGTAATAATAATGAGTGGGATTAATTTGGGTTTGGATGATATTGAGAAAAAATTAGATGATTATGGGGAAAAAATCAGCAAAGAAAAAGAAAAAACCGCCCGCATAAACAAGATACTTTTTTTAATTCTTGTGGTGGTGGTGATCATTTTCTTATTAGCTTCATGGCGTTATTACTCTATTCATTAACTAATAAAATAGAAAATGAGCATTTTATGGGTGTACTAATTCGAGTAATGCTCTTAACTCTGCAAGAAAAATATTTATTTTACAAAAACTTCATTACAATCTAATTTTTTGACTTCTTGTTTGAGTTTCTGGTCTTTGCAGTACTCAAATATGTGACCGCATTCAGTACAGCGTATTACTCCAACAACACCCACATCAAAATGGGGCACGGGATTATGTGCTTGAGTTATGTGTGGGGCCTTTTTTTTGGTTTGAGAAACATTTTTATCTTTACAGCCACATTTGGGACATTCTTGGTTTAGGTCTTCGGTTTTCATAATAAACCCTCTTCTATATATTTTTAAAAGGTTAGGGGAGGATGATTAGTATTGTATGGAAATTGTTCTATGATCAGTAGTTAACTTTAAACAGTTAGTATAGTTCGTTAACCTCCGAACGTAAGGTATGTTACAAACTAATATTTATAGTTTTGTTTTTGTAATAACTCGGATTACCGTAAATTACTAGGCATATCATCCTGTTTGTTTAATATAACAAAAAATATTAATTTAGGAAAATAATCTTAAAAAATAGTTTAGCACTAAAAATCTATATTATGTTGTACTACTAAAACAAACATTTTTTTTAAGATTGAATCATTTAACTCAGTTTTACTATTTAAAAAAAAATCGGATTTTTTTTTTAAAAATAGACACCCTAATTTCCTTATTGAAAAATTTATCAAAAAACTTTGTAAAGATTCAAAAACTTGTTTTAAAATATATTATCACTAGAAACTATTTTTAAAGGATTTTAAAGTCTTATCCATCCTCAAATCTTCATCAGTATCCAGAAGAAAAAATAATAAAACAGTGCTGTCAGGGATATAAAAGAAAAATAGGAATACTTAGTTGGTTTTAGCCTTATTTAACAGAGGTTTTATTATTCTAAAGTTCCAAATTCCTGTTCCGATAAAGACCCATATAAAAACCTCAAAAAGCGCTTTATTTAAAAAAATAAGCTTAAATACAGCTTAAAAATAGAAAATGAACCGAAAAATATATATAACATGCCACATGAAGTGACTGTGTTAAAACGTCCTAAACCATTTTTTTTAAGGTTTAGAACACGGAGGCGATAAAATTAGGCGAAAATTCAGACATGCAATGGTATTTGCATTGTGTGCACTTTTCTTAGCCATGCCCACAATGGCAGCTACGGAAAGTAAAAATACTGGAAACACGGTTGTTAATAAGACAACCGCAGACCAAAACTTGAAAATCGGTATGGAAGGAGATAATGTCATCGAACTACAAAAATGGCTGAAAAACCAGGGATTTTACACCGGTAAAATTGATGGTCAATTTGGTAAATACACTGAACAAGCAGTGAAAAATTTCCAGATCTACACCGGAATAAAATCTGATGGTATAGTAGGAACAGTTACCAAAGAGTACATGCACTACCTGGCCAATGGAAACACATATCCCCCCCAACACACTGAACCCTCCACTACCAACAGTGGCTACAACACTGCAGAAGCTGCATATGGAACAGGAAACTACTACAGTGGTTATTCATCTAACAACCGATGGAAAACAGCAGGGAATGGTAATTACTATTCCAGTGGTTATTCATCAGGCAGCCGATGGAGTAGTGGAAAAGGAACCGGGGACTGTTGGCAGAATAGTTACTCACTGCACAACCAGCTTACTGCATCAGGCACACAATCTAGAATAGTCCAATATGGAAATAGTTACTCATCAAACCACCGTTCAGTTGAGGTTTGGAATGGTAACAAGTGGGTAGACTATGACTACAAAGGAAATGGTTACTCAAATCGATACTACGCCACAAAACATGATTCCTCTGCAAAGGTAATTAAAAGTAGTTAACCAATTGCTAATCTAATCTACACCCAGCAGGTGAACGCCACAACTGCTGTTATCTTTTTTTTTTAAAATGGTTTGATTTTCTCCTAAAACTCTGTCTAAGGAAATAAGAATAATGAGGGAAAGGAAATAAATTTATATAAAACCAATATTATGATAAAATAATAAAGATAATAAAATATTCCATAATAGTAAGCTTAAAATAGGAAGATTATAATGATTGATTATGTTTTTGGCCTCTCTGTACGGGCTTTGCTCGCTGATGATGAAGGTAAAGTTCTTATTTTGAAAAGATCAACTCATTCCAGGACTAACCCTGGTAAATGGGAACTCCCTGGGGGAAAGGTTGATCAGGGAGAATCCTTTGACCATGCCTTAGTTCGAGAGGTATACGAGGAAACTAAACTCAAAATATCCTTAGAACATGTTGAAGGGGTTTCTGAACAAAATTTACATGTCATTAGAGCTGTTCATATCATAATGTCTGGTGAGATCATGGAAGGAACTCTTAAACTAAGCTCTGAACATGAAGGATACGCCTGGGTATTCTTTGAGAACCTACCAGAATATGATCTGGCAGACTGGCTCCAGGACTTCGTAACTAATCAAAACATCTCCACATCTCCAGATGATAATGATGATGAAAAAACCGTTGCGAACAATGTAAAACCATGGTTGAAGTCTATACAGAGCTCTATGGATAGGATCATAAAAAGATAAATTTAAAGTAATTCAATAATAAGCCAAAAATGTAGGTATAATCATCAAAATTTAGTCACAAAGATATACACACACTAAATCCCATCTTAAATTAAAACAAAAAAACATTTAAACCAGTGCATAATATGATAATGTCTCATACAGAATCAATACTTAATTTCATGGAAATTGGAATATTATGATTCGGTATGAATTATGATGAGGGATTGAACTTACTTATTTAAGGGGTGAAATTCACGTGAATATGGAAGAACTAATAAATGAGCGGAATTATATCTTAGGTGAAATTAAAGCATACGAAGACCTCCAAATAGCACTTGAACAGATTAAAAGGTTCAATATGGAAAATTTCACAGAAACCACCTTAAAAGTTTACGATGCCAGTGCCGACTCTGAAAAAGAAGAAATAACAGAGTCAGTGGTGGCTATTAAAATAGATGAATTAACAGACTACTTGTTAAAAGTTTCTGAAAATATTAACCGATTGAAAAACGATGATGATTCTGAAAGTTCCTGATTACTTGTCAATATCTAAAAAACTAATCAATTTCACAGTTAATTTTTTTTTTAAAGGTGATACATTATAACAAATTTCCTTTTTTTGTGACTGTCCATTTTTTTGAATAATTTTTCTTTTATTTGGTGAACAATCCTAAAGTAGAATCTTTAATAAAAAATTTAATAAAAATTACTTAATTAAAGCTTAAAATTATTAATATTTGAGAATACATGCTCAATTTAAAAATAGGACCTTACAACTCTTCAAATATTATAGGATCATATAATAATTCATTTAAACCAAAGAACGTGTTTTTAAGTTATTTATAATTTTAATGAATGATTTAAGGCTTTTTAGATGTTCTAAGGCAGGACATGCCAATACTATAAAAGAATTGAATAAGCCTTTTTTCTGGAAATAAACTATAAAATAAGTTCGTTTACTAAAAATACCATAGAAACGGAAGGATTCCTGATCTTCATGATCAAAAACCTTAAATTAAGCGTTAATTCAAAAATCAAGCTCATAGGGCGCTTTTTTGCCAAATTTTTTTCGAAAGCTTTATATGTGTTGTTGTTTTAATCTTTTGTTTATAAGTAT
>ENA-UOOK01001078-UOOK01001078.1-fermentation-metagenome-genome-assembly--contig:-NODE-1078-length-36424-cov-5.833842_pt1 | contig 36424 bp, 32 predicted proteins | sample MGYA00245777_ERZ724023 | MGnify/ENA primary metagenome ERZ724023 (study PRJEB28704, sample SAMN03018312) | fermentation metagenome | biome: anthropogenic terrestrial biome; feature: soil; material...
CTGGCAAAAAACTTTTGAAAGAGATCTATGTTCCGGGGAAACTTGTCAATTTGGTTGCTAGATAATTTCAGCTTTATTTGATTCAAAAAGGTTCCATCAATAGAGGCGGAATTCATTTTCTACTTTTTATTGATGGGATTTTTGCTATTACAAAAAATAAAAAAGGATTTGTTTAACAGAAAAATAATTGATAAAAAAGCAGCGCCAATTTTAATGGCGCTGCTTTTGATATTTTGACAGAAGAGCAAGATTCTGAACGGTTTATTCGGATTTTTCAACTGCTTTCTCAGAAATCAAATTTTTAATCTTGGTAGGTGCGGCAATTTTTTCGGATGCTTTTTTTGCTGTCTTATTTTCTAATTTGACAGGAGCAATTCTTTTCGATTTGGGTGTTGCTTTTTTGCTTTAGGAGCAGTACTTTTGGCTTTTTTTGCTTTCTTAGGAGTGAAATCTTCCATCAGTTCCAGTTCCCATTCTTGGTTATCCCCATCTGTATTTTCCCAAAGCTGCAGATTAGCACCGGCGATAGAGGAGATACCAACAATATCCAGATACTTTTCGGCAGCGATAGATTTGATTTTATAAGCACCGGCCGTTCCAGTGGATTCAATTTCCCAAATTTGCGTGGAAGCGTTTGCTTCTTCCCATTGGTGGAGCCAGCAACCATTTTTAGTTCCGCCTTCAATTACATCGAAGAATTTATTGGTCGCCTTGTTGCGAAAACGGCAGGTGGATTTTTGACCGGGAACAATCGTCCACAGCTGACTGTCAGAATTGTTTTTATCATTGACTTCCAGCAGTACTCCGCTTTCCATTGCGGCATCGCGTACATCGATCGCTTTTCCGCTCTGCTTTGAAATAATTCGGTAATACTTTGTCTGAGAGGCAAATTTTGGGGTTACATTTCTTTTTGTCATAGCGGATACGCTCCCTTTCTAAAGACTTCTCTGAATTTGGATTTATTATAACATTCAGTGAAATAATGTCAACAGATTCCCTCATAAAGCTACTGCCTGAAAGTTTTTGAAAAGAGAATCTTTTCTTTATGATTGCTTTTTAAAGACGATTCCGCTATCATAGAAATTGTGCAATTTTTAGTGAGCTTTGAGAAGAGGAGAAAAAATTTTGAAAACTTCCCGTGAGAAGCAGGCTGTTATGATGATGGCGGTATGTGCAGCACTTTGGAGTACTGCCGGAATTTTTATTAAATTGATTCCATGGCATTCGATGGTGATTTGTGGGCTTCGCAGCCTGCTTTCAGCAGTAGTCGTTTTTTTATATATGAAATATCAAAAAATTCCGATTCGTTTGACGAAGCGTTCAGTTCTGGCTAGCCTTACTTTGGCCCTTACTTTTATCTGTTTTGTAATTGCAAATAAGCTGACGACGGCTGCTAATGCAATTGTGCTGGAATTTACTTCTCCAATCTTTATTCTGATTATGAATGCATTGGTTTTCCATCAGAAAGTTCGCCATACAGATGCACTTGTCGTAGGAATTACGATGTGTGGAATCACACTTTTCTTTTTTGACCAGCTTGGCAGTGGGAGCCTTTTGGGAAATGTTCTGGGCGTTTTTTGTGGCTTTTGTGTTGCCTGTACCTATGTCTTTTTCGGGCAAAGCGGAAAGAACGAGCGAATGTCTGGAATCCTTTTAGGCCTTTTGATATCGGGGGTAGTTGGGCTGCCGTTTGCTTTTTTGACACCGATGGAGATAACGGCGCAAAGCGTTCTTACAATTTTGGCGTTGGGAATTTTTCAGCTTGGAATTCCTTATGTGCTTTTTGGACTTGCAACGGGAGATTGCCCTCCTCTAGCATGCAATTTAATTGGAGCAATCGAGCCATTGCTAAATCCTATTTGGGTATTTTTATTTAATGGGGAAAAGCCGGGAACTTTTGCACTGATTGGAAGTATCATTGTGATTTTTGCAGTGACAGGTTGGTGTATTTTGCAGGATCATATTTTAAAACGGGAACAACAGTCTTAAGGCCGAATGATTGATGATAAAATGGACAGGAAAGGATTAAAAATATGAAAAAAAATTATCCGCAGGTTGCGGTCAGTAAAAAAGCGGAAGCTTTTCTTTTGATGGGACATCCATGGGTTTATGATACGGAAGTTACACCCGTAGGAGAAGTTGCAGAAGACGGAGGGCTTGTTACGATTCATTCGCAGAAGGGAAGTTTTCTTGGGACAGGTTTTTATAATTCACACAGCAAGATTCGGGTACGGGTGCTTTCCAGAAATGCGAATGATGAGATCAACGAAAAATTCTTTGCTCGCCGTCTGCGCTATGCCTGGGAATATCGAAAAAGTATTATGAAAGCGGAAGATTTAGATGCCTGCCGCATTATTTTCGGAGAAGCGGATCAGATGCCTGGCCTGACAGTTGATAAATTTCATGATATTTTAGTTACCCAGACGTTATGCCTTGGAATGGAAAAATGGAAGCCGGTTATTTTTGAAGCGCTTTATCAGATACTAAAAGACGACGGAGTCGAAATTCGCGGAATTTTCGAACGCAATGATGTAGGAATTCGCGAGCTGGAAGGGATGGAGCAGGGAAAAGGATTTTATCCTTTACAGGGGGTGGAGATCCCGTCTTCCTGTGAAGTTTCTATTGTGGAAAATGGGATTCGTTATTTTGTGGATTTCGAAAACGGACAGAAAACGGGATTCTTTTTGGATCAGAAGTATAATCGACGCGCAGTTGCAGAAATTGCAAAAGATAAGAGAGTGCTGGACTGCTTTACCCATACAGGTTCATTTGGTCTGAATGCTGCTAAGGGCGGAGCACAGTATGTTCATGCGGTCGATATCAGTGATGATGCGATTAAAATGGCGCAAAGAAATGCAAAAGAAAATCATCTGGACTCTAAAATGAGTTTTGAAACGGCAAATGTTTTTGATTTGCTTTCCAGCCTTACGCCAAAACAGTATGATTTTATTATTTTGGACCCGCCTGCATTTACAAAGAGCCGTAAGACAGTAGAACATGCAGCGCACGGTTATTTAGAGATCAACGAACGTGCAATGAAGCTTTTGCCTCGCGGAGGATATCTTGCAACCTGTTCCTGCTCTCATTTTATGACGGATGAACTGTTCCGGAAAATGCTGCGGGAGGCGTCGTCAAGAGCTTGCGTCTCTCTGCGCCAGATTGAAGAAAGGCAGCAGGGACCGGATCATCCGATTCTGTGGAATGTTCCCGAAACAGACTACCTAAAATTCTATTTATTTCAGGTAGTCTAAACGAAAGGAGGAGCATACATGCCGTTTGAAACCATGTGGCAGGATTTCCTTTTATGGTTACAAGGAGCACTGCCAAGACTGATCGGTGCACTTCTGATCTTTGCAATCGGCTGGAAACTCAGCGACTGGCTGATTCAGATCGGAAAGCGTATGCTGAATCGCACCGGCGTAGAGACCGGCTTTGTCACGTTTGTAGGTTCTTTATTGAAAATTTTGTTGAAAGTAATCGTTGTGATTGCTGTATTGGATCAACTAAATGTCAATGTCAGTGCAATCGTGGCGGCAGTCGGTGCCGCCGGAGTGACTGCTGCCCTGGCTTTAAAAGATAATCTTAGCAATGTTGCCTGTGGAGCGCAGATTATTTTGACAAAGCCTTTTAAAGTGGGAGATTATATTGCCCTTAACAGTACAGAGGGAACTGTTATGCGGATTGAGATGATGTTTACCGTTTTGAAGACCGCCGATAATCGAGAAGTTGTGATTCCTAATTCTACTTTAACGGCGGCTGTGATTACAAATTATACCGCGATGGAAAATCGCATGCTTGATCTCACCTATGGAATTTCTTATCAAGACGATTTGTTGGCGGCAAAAGCAGTGCTGCAGAAATTGGCAGAGGAGAATCCAAAAATCTTGAAAGAGCCGGCGCCGATGGTAGTAGTACGAGAGCATGGAGCAAGTGCTGTGCGCCTGCTTCTTCGTGTTTGGTGCAAAACTGCCGATTATTGGCCGCTGTACTATGAGATGCAGGAACAAGTCAAATTGGCGTTTGATCGTGCTGGGCTTACTATTCCATTTGACCAAGTTGATGTTCATCTGAAAGATGAAGTAAAAGAGCATCATCAAGGCGAATAATTCTTAGCAAATCATACAAATGTTTACTAAATATAATAGCTAAATTTACAAAAATTGAGCAGGTATACAAAATGACTGGAAGTCATCTGAAAAAGATTGACTTTCAGTCATTTTTTGCATATACTAAAACACGGTAAATGACTAACGGTCATTTTTGGGAAGGAGGGATTAGGTTGCAGAGCAAAATTGAGGATAAAAAAAAGCAAAAGAAAAGTAATTTGGAAAGAGCGGCTTATGAACTTTTTGCAGAAAAAGGGATTTCCGGAATTTCGGTAGATGAGATTGTAAAACGGGCCAAAGTGGCAAAAGGAACGTTTTATCTTTATTTTCACGATAAAACGGAATTGCTTAATAAGGTAATCATTCTTTACAGCACCGAAATTATTCATTCCGCAATGGTTCGCGCGCAGCAGCAAAATATAGAAAGCTGCGTGGAACGAATCATTTTTTTGGTAGATGATATTATTGAGCGCTTTAAAAGGGATCCTGAAATTTTAAAGATTATTAATAAAAACCTTTCAGAGGGACTTTTAAATCCAACTCTGCTTTCTGCGCAGGCGAAAGAAAACCAGACGATGGAAGAACTGCTGGCGGCTTATACGGCAAATATGAAGAAGGAAAAGTTTAGCGCACAGGAATCTTTTCAACTGCTTTATATGATTATCGAACTAGTGGCTCAAGTCAGTTATCATGCGATTTTGCGCAGGCAGCCCACCGACATTGATCATCTAAAACCGATTCTTTATGAATCGATTCGAAAAATACTTCGCAGATAAATAAAAGGAGGAATGAAAATGCAGCGATTTGCAAAATGGATTGTGCATCATAGGAGAGCCATTGTAATTCTTGCAGTTCTGCTACTAATCCCATCAGTCATCGGATACAGCAAGACTTTTGTAAATTATGATATTTTGTCTTATCTTCCAGAGAATCTGGACTCTATGATTGGCCAGAAATATTTGGATGAAGATTTTAATATGGGAAGTTCCGCTATGCTGGTAGTTGATAATATGGAGGATAAAGATGTTGTCAACTTAAAAAATCAAATTAAAGAAGTCCCCGGTGTCCATAAAGTGATCTGGGCAGATGATATTAAGGATACTTCAATCCCAAACGAGGTTCTGCCGGATGATTTTAAAAAAATCTTTTATAGCGATACCGGTACCATGATGATCATTTCCTTTGAAGACAGCGCCGCGTCGCCAAGTACTTTTCAGGCGATTGCACAGATTCGCTCGATTTCAAATAAAAATTGCTTTTTAGCTGGTATGACGGCAATCGTCAAGGATACCAAAGATATTGTTGAAACAGAAATGCCAAAATATGTTCTTGTCGCAGTGCTGCTCAGTATGGTAGTCCTTTTTCTCTCCCTGGAGAGCACCGTTGTACCGTTAATTTTTATGTTGGGCATCGTTTTTCCGATTATTTATAATTTTGGCAGCAATGCTTTTCTCGGTCAGATTTCTTATATCACCCAAGCGTTGGCAGCAGTCCTCCAATTAGGGGTAACGATGGACTTTTCCATTTTCCTTCTGCACCGTTATAACGAAGAGTGTACAAAACAGCCTGACCGAGAAAGTGCGATGGCTACAGCAATTGTTGCAACCTTTAATTCCATTACAGGCAGTAGCCTGACAACGATTGCAGGGTTCCTTGCACTTTGTACCATGAGCCTTAAATTGGGAGCCGACATTGGCATCGTGATGGCGAAAGGCGTGCTTTTAGGTGTGATTAGTACGCTTACCATTTTGCCGTCGCTTTTGATGACATTTGATCACGCCATCGGTAAGTATAGGCACCCCGTGCTGATTCATGAAACAAAGAAAATTCCGCAGTTTATCGTAGATCATCATAAAGGAATTTTGGTCGTCTTTATTTTGTTGCTGATTCCATTCTCAGTGGCACAGGGAAAAGTGAGCCAGTATTATGCGCTGGATCAGACTCTGCCGCAGGATTTAAACTCTATCGTCAGCACCAATAAGCTCAAAAAAGATTTTAAGATGGATACCACTCACTTTGTATTAGTCAGCGATCAGCTGGACGATTATAAAATCAAGAATTTGACCGAAGAACTGCAAAATGTTGATGGCGTTAATGAAGCACTTTCCTATGAAAAATATGTAGGCGGTGGAATTCCCACAGCATTTGAGCCAGCGTCTATTCAGGAGACATTCAACCAAGGCGGCCATAAAATGATTTTAGTCAACAGCCTTTATAAAGCAGGCAGCGACCAATGCAATGCACAGCTTGATGAGATGAAAAAAATTGCCAAGTCCTATGATGCGGATGCTGTGATCGCGGGCGAAGGCGCTATGACCAAAGACCTGGTTCGGGTCGCTGATATTGATTTTAAAAATGTCAGTGTTGTTTCGATTCTTGCAGTGTTCCTCATTATTTTGATTTCATTTAAATCAATTTCAATTCCAATTCTTTTGGTCGCAGCAATTGAATTTGCAATTACCGTCAATATGGGCATTCCGTATTTTACCGGAACTGTTATCCCGTTTATTGCGAGCATCGTGATCGGGACCATTCAGTTGGGTGCAACAATTGATTACGCAATCCTAATGACGAATCGATTCCGTGAAGAGCTCAATAACGGCAGTATGCCGGAGCAGGCAATGCTGACGGCAGTTACAAAATGTTCTACTTCCATACTGACGAGCGGCCTGACCTTCTTCTCAGCGACTCTGGGCGTGGTACTTGTTTCCAGAGTGGATCTAATCAAGAGCCTCTGCTCTATGCTGGCACGCGGCGCGCTGATTAGTATGGTAACGATTATATTTGTTTTGCCGGCCATTTTGCTTTTGTTTAACAAAGTGATTGAAAAAACCAGTTATCACTGGATTCAGAATAAGACTAATTCAAAGGAGATTGAGACAGCATGAAAAAACAAGTGATGATGAAACTGATCTGTATTGCATTATGTGCTTCTCTGGTGACGACAACCGCTTTTGCGGCAGAGGGAACAACGGCAAACGACAGTTCCAAAAATTATAAACGTCAAGAAACGGTTTATCTGATCACTGATCCTAATGGCGACATTCAGAATCAGACGGTCAGTGCATGGGTTCACAACGATAACGGGATTGGAAATTATTCCGAATCTACGAATCTGACCGATGTCAAAAATGTAAAGGGAGACGATTCTCCTACTCTAGACGGCAAAGAGCTGGAATGGAATAATATTTCCGGAGACGATCTTTACTATCAGGGAAAAAGCAGCGCACAAGCTCCCGTTACCATGAAAGTGGATTATAAATTGGACGGAAAAGAAATTAGTGCAGATCAGCTTGCGGGCAAATCAGGAAAACTGGAAATGACTGTCTCTTTTCAGAATCATGAGAAGACAACAAAATTAGTTGGGGGAGAATCCAGAACCATTTATACGCCGTTTTTGGCGGCAGCCCTCTGCAGCTTTTCTACCGACCATTTTCAGAATGTAAAATGCTCGGAAGGCGGTGCAGTTGTTTCAGAAGGAAACAACCAGGTTGTCACAATGATTTCTTTGCCGGGCATGAAGGAAACTTTAGGCTCATCTGTCAGTACGCTGGAAAGTCTGAGCAAAATTAATTTGGAAGATAGCTTTACGGTTACTGCCGATGCCACAAATTTGGAAATGAACTCTATTATGGGCGCAGCGCTTCCTGCTGGATCAGAAAGTAGTAATGGCAGTTTTTCTTTTGATGTGGGCCAGATCGATTCTTTAGTAGATCAAATGGAAAGTGCTTCCGGTCAGCTGAGTGAAGGTTCTGAAGCTTTGGCAAGTGCTCTTTCTACCTATAACAATAAAATGCTGGAATTGCAAAGCGCAGTGGGAGCGCTGAATAATGGAATTAGTTCTTTGAACAGCGGAACCACGGAGCTTGCAGGCGGTACCCAGAAGCTTTCTTCCGGCAGTGACCAGTTGGCTTCTGGAACAGAAGCTCTTTCAACCGGTGCAAAACAGGTGAAAGACGGCAGTAGCCTTTTTGCACAGGGAATTACACAATTAGACGGTAGCGTAAAGCAGCTTTCTGCGGGTAGTGATCAGGCAAAAGATGGAGCAGCTACATTACAGACTGGATTAGGGGAGTTTACAACGGCTTTGCAGCAGGTAACCGGTTCTTTGGTGGATTCTTCTATCCAGCAGATCAGCACTGATATGAGCGATTCTAATAAGCCGTTTGTCCAAAGTCTTGCAAAGGCTGGAAGTGATACACAAGACATTGGCGCAACTCTACAGACGCAGAATGCGGATTTAATTAAAAATCTTCAAGGAATTGCTGCTGCTACAACAGATGCGACTACAAAAGCACAGATTAGTGCAATGATTGTTGGTATCCAAAATAATACGGCGATCGGTACAAAGTTAACTGGACTTGGCAACGATATTCAGGCGATCGGCCAGGGCGCGAACACTACACTTACCGGTTCTGCTCAAACAATTAAGAGTAATTTTGCAGGACAGGAGAAGACGTTGAACGAATCTGCTCAAAAGCTGAACGACGGTGCAAAATCAGTTGCTGATGGAACAAAGCAGATTTCCGATAATCTAGCTTTGGTTTCTGGCGGAGTTGATACTTTAATGCAGAAAGCAAATGAGCTGGCTGCCGGGGCTCAACAGGTCTCCAATGGGGCAGAGAGTGCTAAAAATGGAGCAGATTCTCTTAAGAGCGGTTCTGCACAGGTCAATGCAGGTGCTTCGGCATTGCAGACCGGCGCAACAGAGCTGCAAAATGGAGGAGTTCAGCTGCAAAATGGCATTGGACAGTTAACAGAGGCTGCTGGAACCTTGGCAGAAAAGAGCGGAGAGCTCTCGACCGGAACCAATCAGTTTAAGGTTGACGGCATCGATCTTGTTGCCAACAAAGTGGTTTCCAGCAAAGCGGATGCAGAAAAATTGCTTGATCTGAAAGATGCAATTCTAGATCAGGCAAAGAGTTATAAAACTTTCTCCGGTGTTTCTGATGGCTGCGACAACCATGTCAGCTTTATCATGAAGACCAATGAAATTAAAAAAGATGATTCTGACGAAAAGCTGAACGAGGATGCAGCCGTGAATGATGGAATCAAAACAAAGACCGACCAGTCTTTTTGGGCACGCATGAAGAGCCTCTTTTGATCTTTGAAATGACTCGAATCAGACAAAATTAAAAAGGCGCTTTGTATAAACAATTTTTGTTTATACAAAGCGCCTTTTGGCTTATCAAAAATTCTTAAACGTTTTGTCCATAAATTCCCTGAACAATGACTTCTCCGGTACTGATCGGAATTTCTGTTCCGTCTTCATCACTGCGTACCATCAATTCTCCACCGGGAGCAATCGCAAAAGCAGTTCCCGTATAAGACTTTAACCCTCGCGTATAACGAACTTTTTTATGGAGTGAGACGCATAGGTCACTGTATTCTTCAAGGGGAAACTCTTTCTCTATAAATAGTTTATCAAGCTCTTCCAGTGCAGCCAGCAAAACCTCAGAACGTTTTACCGGCTTTCCCAATTCGATCAACATCGAAGTCGCTTTTACTGCAAGCTCATCCGGAAAAGATTGGTTCCCAACATTGATTCCAATTCCGGGAACAATATACTGTACTTTGTCAATTTCTGCGGCCATCTCGGTGAGAATTCCACAAATCTTTTTATTGCCGATGACAACATCGTTCGGCCATTTGATTTTAGCATCTAATCCCCAAACACGTCTTAGAGCGCGTACAACCCCGAGTCCTGCCAGAAGGGTAGCATTTGTCAGTGGTTCCGGAATGTGTTCGGGACGCAGTAAAAAGGAAAAATAAAGTCCTGTACCAAAAGGGCTGTTCCATGCGCGTCCGAGTCTTCCTTTGCCGCCGTTCTGTTCCTCAGAAACGATCACAAGACCATCTCGAGCACCACGCAGTGCTTGGCGCTTCACTTCTTCGTTGGTGGAGTCAATCTCTTTAAATACCTGGATCTCTTTGCCGAGGAACTGCGTATCTAAGTTTTGCAGAAGATCTTCTGCGTTAATTCGGTCGGGTTCTTTTAAAAGGCGGTATCCGCGGCGAGTGGCAGAAGCAATCTCGCAGCCTTCTTCCCGCAGGGCATTTACTGCTTTCCAAACTGCTGTGCGGGAGGTCCCAAGTCTTTCACTCAATTCTTCTCCAGAGACATCTCCCGTGGATTTTCGCAGATATTGCAAAACTTCCTCTTTAATTGCCATGGATTTCACCCTCATTTTTTAAACTATATTTTTATTATAAGGCAAAGAAAAGCGGGAAGCAAGGTTCCTATCGAAAAAGATTTGTCTCTGATAGTGGATTCGTGGTATACTTATATGAAACGCAAAGATAAAAGGAGGATTTTCAGATGGATATCAGACCCGGTGACCGCATTGAAATGAAAAAACCGCATCCCTGCGGAAATAAGATTTTTTTGGTCTTGCGGGCGGGCATGGATTTTAAAATTCGCTGTACCTCCTGCGGAAGAGAAGTTATGGTTCCGCGCTTAAAGTGTGAAAAGAATATTCGCAGAATCTTACGCGATGATCCAAAAGAAAAAGCTTAGGGACTCTTTATGAATTTACAGAATATTGGTAATTAATTCATAAGGAGAGAACTTTTATGTTTGAAAATTTACAGATATTTCAAAAAAGATATGAAGAATTAGGTCAGAAGCTCTGCCTGCCTGAAATTGCAGGAGATCAGACAAAATTTGCAGCGCTGATGAAAGAATATAAAGATCTGGAGCCTTTGGTCAGCACCTATGGGGAATATGAGAAAGTCCAGAAGAAGTTGTCGGAGGCGCAGGAGCTTCTAGAATCAGGAGACCGTGAACTTCACGATCTTGCCCTTACGGATCGGGAAGAAGCGCAGGAAGAAATCAAGCACCTTACGGAGAAGATTAATATTCTTTTGCTTCCCAAAGACCCTAATGATGAAAAAAACGTGATCGTGGAAATCCGCGGCGGAGCCGGTGGGGAAGAAGCAGCTCTTTTTTCTGCAGTGCTCTATCGAATGTATACGATGTATGCACAGAGCAGAAACTGGCAGACAGAGCTTTTGAATTTAAATGAGACGGAACTCGGCGGCTGTAAGGAAGTTACTTTTCAGATTTCGGGAGCGGGTGCCTATTCCCGCTTAAAATATGAAAGCGGTGTTCATCGGGTGCAGCGTGTCCCTGAAACGGAAACGCAGGGAAGAATCCATACTTCTACGGCGACAGTGGCCGTCCTGCCGGAAGCCGATGAGGTAGAACTGGTAATCGATCCCAAAGATTTGCAGATCGATACCTTTCGTTCGAGCGGAGCCGGAGGGCAGCATATCAATAAAACCAGTTCGGCAATCCGGATTACACATCTTCCCACGGGGACGGTAGTCGAATGTCAGGATGAACGTAGCCAGTATAAGAATAAAGATAAAGCGATGCGGGTGCTCAGAAGCCGGCTCTTTGAAATGGAGCAGAGAAAACATGATGAGGCGATTGCAGAAAATCGCCGCAGTCAGGTTGGAACAGGCGACCGTTCCGAGCGGATTCGCACTTATAATTATCCGCAGAGCCGTGTGACCGATCATCGGATCGGTCTGACGCTGTATAAACTGGAGGACGTTTTAAATGGCAGTTTGGATCAGTTGATAGATCCTTTAATTGCGGCGGACCGAACGCTTCAGTTGGAAAAGAGTATGCGCTCATCAGAGCATGAAAATTAAAAGTGAGGTAAGAATGGTGGAAACGGAACTGTTAAAAGCGGATGCGGAAGGGATTGAGCGTGCGGCAAAGTTTCTCCGCGAAGGCGGTCTCGTCGGAATGCCGACAGAAACGGTTTATGGACTCGCTGCAAATGCACTGGATGGAAAAGCCGTTGCAAAAATTTTTGCAGCGAAAGGACGACCGATGGATAACCCGTTGATTGTCCATATTTCGGATTTTTCTCAGATTTATCATTTGGTAGCGGTTGTCCCCGAAAGTGCAAAAAAATTGGCAAAGGCTTTTTGGCCGGGACCACTTACCATGATTTTACCAAAAGCAGACTGCATTCCCGATGAAGTTAGCGCCGGATTGCCGACCGTTGCAATTCGGTTCCCGTCTCATCCGGCGGCGCAGCAGCTGATTACGGTTTCCGGTTTGCCTTTGGCGGCGCCTTCTGCCAATCTTTCCGGAAAGCCAAGTCCCACGACGGCGGAACATGTTATGCACGATCTCTCTGGAAAAATTGAAGCCGTAGTTGACGGCGGGCCCTGTAAGGTCGGTGTCGAATCCACAGTGATTACATTGGCGTCAAATCCACCGCGTCTTTTAAGACCGGGTGGAATCACATTGGAACAGCTGCGTTCTGTTCTGGGAGAAGTAGAGATGGATGACGCAGTGTTGCATCCGTTAAAAGAAGGGGTGCGCGCTTCTTCTCCGGGAATGAAGTATAAGCATTATTCTCCGAAAGCAAATGTGATTATTCTTGACGGCAGTGATGAACAATATAGAGATTATGTAAACTCTCATATTGCACCGGGAGTAATGGCTCTCTGCTATGATGAGGATTGTGCGGGACTAAAGAGTCCTTATTTATGTTATGGGGCAGAGACGGATATGTCCCAGATGGCACATCATCTTTTTGATGCGCTGCGCGAAGTGGATCTTCTTGGAGCAAAAACCGTTTATGCTCGTTGCCCTGCACCAAAAGGAGTTGGGTTGGCGGTTTATAATCGCTTGATGCGGGCAGCCGGATTTGAGGTGCTTCATCTTTGAAACAGCTGATTATTGGACTGACCGGTCCGACTGGAGCCGGTAAATCAACATGGACTGCAGCACTCAAAAATTTGGGCTGCAGAATCATTGACTGTGATCAGCTTGCCAGAGAAGCGGTACAGGATCCCGATTGCATCAAAAATTTGCAGCGGGCTTTTGGAGAAGATTTGATTTTGTCAGATGGACTCAATCGTAAGGAATTGGCCAAAAGAGCGTTTCAGGATGCAGAGCATACGAAACTTCTTAATCAAATTACGCATCCCGTGATACGCGCTTTGCTGGAGAAAAAGCTGCAAAGCCTTTCGAAGGAACCTACTCCGGCGATTATCATTGATGCGCCGCAGCTTTTTGAAAGCGGGCTTGATTCTCGCTGCGATTTTGTAGCGGCAGTTCTGGCACCGAAAGAAATTCGAATCAAGCGTCTGCAAAAGCGTGATGGAATTAGCGCTAAAGCGGTTCTTTGCCGGATGTCGGTCCAACATTCGGACGATTTTTTCCGGAAGCATTCCGATTTTATTTTAGACGGCAATCTTTTGCCCGAACAAGTAAGGGGGCATGCTTCTGAATTTTTGCAGCAGGTATTGGAAGGAAACGCATGAGACATATCAAAAGACGAACAAACCGAAAATTACGAAAGAAACGAATCTTGATTGTGATAGCGGGTTTGATCCTGGTAGCAGGTGTTATTGTTGGCTTGGTGTCGTTGCTTCATAAAAGCAATGAACAGGTGCAGCATGCTGCATATCCGCAGGAGTATCAAGAAATCGTCAATCAATATACAACACAGTTTCAAGTGGAACCTTCTCTTGTTTACGCTGTTATGAAAGCCGAGAGCGGATTTGATCCCCACGCACATTCTGGGGCAGATGCCAGAGGGTTGATGCAAATTACACCCGAAACGTTTGAATGGCTGCAGTGGCAGATGCCGGATGATCCGGAATATACAGGCGAAGATCTTTACAATCCGGAGATTAATATCCGTTACGGATGCAAGTTCCTTTCGATTTTACAGGGTACTTATCAGGATCTCGGCACTTGTATTGCCGCCTATAATGCAGGAATGGGCAATGTAAACAGGTGGCTTTCCGACAGTGATTATTCTGATGATGGAACCACACTCAAAGAAATTCCTTATCCAGAAACCAAGACATATGTTCAGCGGGTGCTGAGCAATTATCAGCAGTATAAAAGTCTATATAATTCCCAAAAATAAATTTGATCGGAGGTATTAGGTATGGCAAAGAAAGAAAATAAGGGCGAAACAAAAAAACTTGCCGAAAAGCTTCTCATTAATCGTAAAAACGGGTTCTTTTCGGTAACAGATGAACAAATTGAAAAGGCAGATAAATTCTGTGAGGGTTATAAGAAGTTTTTAGGGGCTTCTAAAACCGAACGGGAAGCTGTCCTTTCAACGATTGCGCTGGCGGAGAAAGAAGGATTTACTCCTTATGACCCCGATAAGAGTTATCAGGCCGGCGACAAGGTGTATTTCAATAACCGTGGGAAAGCGGTCATTTTGACAGTTTTTGGGACAAAAGGCTGCAAAAATGGCGTAAGAATTGCTGCATCTCATATTGATTCCCCGCGTCTTGATCTAAAGCCCCATCCGCTTTATGAAAAAGATGATTTGGCACTTTTTAAAACGCACTATTATGGGGGCCTTAAAAAGTATCAATGGACAACCATTCCCTTGGCAATGCATGGCAGAATCTGCCGGAAAGACGGTTCTCAAGTGGATATTTGCCTCGGCGAAAAGTCGGGTGATCCGATGTTTACCGTGACCGATTTGCTGCCGCATCTGGGAGATGAGCAGATGCATAAACCAATGATGAAGGCCATTGAGGGAGAGAACCTCAATATTCTTGTTGGCAGCCGTCCGATTCGCGATGATGAAGGAGATCAGATTTTTAAACTGAATGTGATGCGCCTTTTGAATCAGGAATACGGAATTACAGAAGAAGATTTTGTCAGTGCAGATATTGAATTTGTACCAGCGTTTAAACCCTGCGACCTGGGATTTGATCGCAGCATGATCGGTGCTTATGGCCATGATGACCGCGTCTGCGCTTATCCTGCGGTGATGGCTGCATTGACTGCAAAAACGCCTGAGAGTACAATTATCACCGTTCTTGCTGATCGGGAAGAAATCGGCAGCGATGGAAACACTGGACTCAACAGTGCATTTATGCGAGATTTTATTGCAGACCTGGCTGAAAAAGAGGGCCTTGTTCCGCGTCATGTAATGGCAAAATCAAAATGCCTGTCGGCGGATGTAACGGCGGCTTATGATCCCACCTATGCAAGTATGTATGAGTTTAACAACTCCACTTTTCTTAATAATGGTGTTGCAATGAGCAAATATACCGGTGGCCGCGGAAAGAGCGGTACCAGTGAAGCAACAGCAGAACTTGTCTCAGAGATCCGGTCGATTTTCGAGAAAAACGATGTGCTCTGGCAGACCGGCGAACTTGGAAAAGTTGACGCTGGCGGCGGCGGAACAGTTGCAATGTACATTGCAAACTTGAATGTTGATGTTGTTGATGTTGGGGTTCCGGTCTTGTCAATGCATGCTCCTTTTGAAGTGGTTTCCAAACTAGATATTTATATGACCTATCGCGGAATTCGTTCTTTCTACGAAGCAAAATAATATATTTAGGGCGAAAAAAGGGATACCGGAAATTTCCGGTATCCCTTTTTAGCAAACAAAGCAGATTTAAGCGAATTTTTTCTGTCCGCAGTAAACAATTCCACGGTCGGCATCCACTGTCACAACTGTTCCGCTGCGCAAGATCTTGGTCGCATTTTTGGCGCCGACGATCGTGGGGGTGTCCAGCGCAAGCCCTACGATCGCGGCGTGCGAATTGAGTCCAGGTGCTTCAGAGACGATTGCATAAGCTTTTCTCATATAAGGAAGGTATTGGTTATCTGTCTCGTGAACGACTAAAATATCCCCGGCTTTAAAATTTTGTTTAGCATCTTCCGGAGAAGAGCACACACAGAGATTTCCGCAGGCAGATCCTTTATTGGCAGTTTTTCCAGAAACCAGAATATCGCCGACCAACTGTACCTTCAGTAAATTTGTAGTGCCGGAGATTCCCAGAGGGACACCAGCGGTGATTACGGTCAGATCACCATCTTTTACAAGACCAGCTTTTTGTGCCATCTTAATTGCATGGTCAAAGAGTGCGTCGGTATTGTCCTGTTCCTGTATGATGATCGGGGTAACTCCCCAGGAGATATTTAGTTGGCGACGAACGACGGGGTCTGTAGTGCCGGTAATGATGGGGCAGGCGGGATGGTATTTTGAAATCATGCGCGCGGTGGTACCCGATTTGGAAACCGTGATAATTGCTGCTGCACCTAAATCATGAGCAGTGGTACAGGTCGCATGGGAGATGGCCGAAGTGACGTCCGACTTAGAAGAACAAATGGGACGCTTTTTAAGGATAGCGGCATAATCGATATCTTCTTCGGTGCGTATGGCAATACAGACCATGGTTTTAAGAGCTTCCACTGGAAATTTTCCTGCGGCTGTTTCTCCAGAAAGCATAATTGCGCTCGTTCCATCATAAATAGCATTGGCGACATCAGTTGCCTCTGCGCGTGTGGGACGAGGATGGCTGATCATAGAATCCAACATTTGGGTAGCGGTGATCACTGTTTTTCCTTGTTGCATTGCTTTTTTGATGAGCTTTTTCTGCAGAATCGGAATCTCTTCCAGAGGGACTTCTACGCCGAGATCACCGCGCGCAACCATGATTCCGTCCGAGACACGCAGAATTTCGTCAATATTTCGAACCCCATCCATATTTTCAATTTTTGCAATAATACGCATATTATGGCAGTTATTCTTTTTTAATTCGCGCCGTAAGTTCAAAATATCTTCCGCACTGCGTGTAAAGGAAGCAGCAATCATATCGAACCCTTCTTTTACACCGAATGCGATATCAGACTGATCTTTTTCACTGATAAAGGGAAGAGAAAGTGAAATATTCGGGATATTAATTCCCTTTTGAGAAGAAAGTGTGCCGCCGCTTATCACGGTACAGTGAACTTCCGTCTCAGTGCAGGAATTCACATTCAGCTCAATCAATCCATCATCAATTAAAATTCTGCTGTTGGGATGAACTTCTTTCGGTAAACGTGAAAATGTTACATAAGAAATTGTCTCATTACCAACGATGGGTTTCGTCGTCAGTGTAAAGGGAGCGCCTTCTTTTAATGTAACCTGCTCTTCCTTGAAAGTGCCCGTTCGTATTTCTGGACCTTTGGTATCTAGCAGCAGAGCAACTGGAAGGTCAAGTTCCTCACGAAGCTGCTTGATTTTATCGGCTCGCATCTTGTGATCTTCATGTGTGCCATGGGAGAAATTCAGCCGTGCAACATCCATGCCGTTCTGCATCAGCTGGCGTAGGGTGTCGCCCTGATCTGTGGCGGGTCCGACTGTACAGATGATCTTTGTTTTTCTCATACTGCAAACCTCGATCCTAAATTTTTGAAATTACATTCATTTTACTCTGCAGTTGTGAAAAAATCAACAATCAATTTTCCATTTGTTTATTTGTGCATTTTTTGAAGTTTGCTTTTTAAGAAATTGCAGGCTACAATAATAACAAGAGAAAATAAAGATAGAGAGGAGAGACCGTATGGGCACAAAAAGAACATTTTTGCGCAGAAGCAGGACAAAGTTCGCGGAAAATGAAAACCGGACCATTATGATTAGCCGTCGGGTCCTTTTAATTTTGATTTTGATCGTTGTTTTAGCCGGCGCATTTTTATGCTATCGGTCTTTACAGGAAATTCGGACAGAAGAGGAGCAGAAGACGGTTTCTTCGCAGGCGATTGCAAAAGAACCGCTTGATCCTTCTCTTTTAACAGTCATTTCATCAAAATTTCCCCGTGATAAAGAAGAGGAACTGCCGCAGCTTACAACAGTTTCCGGTGTTTCAGTCAACATAAAGATTGCGGATGCTTTAAAACAGTTTTTAGCGGCTGCTAAAAAAGCAGGCTATTCGATTCAGCTCAAGAGTGGGTATATGGATGCAGCGGATCAGGAGAAACTTTATCAGGATAAGGTCTCTTCTCTAATTTCTGGCGGCGGATATACACAGGTTCGTGCTGAAGCCGAGGCGGCAAAAACCGTTCCGCCCGGAAACGCATGTGAGGACGTTCTGGGATTGTCGTTCGAGGTAGACGGAGATTCAGATTTTGAAAACAGTGCAGCTGCCAAATGGCTCGATAATCAGTGCATTTTTTACGGATTTATCAGAAGGTACCCGGAGTCTAAAACGGAGTATACCGGAATGTCCGGCAGCTTTACTCATTATCGCTATGTCGGAGAAGAATCGGCAATGAAGATGCGTTCTTATGGAATGTGTCTGGAGGAATATGTATCTTATCTGAAGCAGTCTGGTGCACTCAGTTGAAATTTCTAAAAAAGTACTTGCTTTTTTGAAATTGCTATGGTAAAATCTTAATGTTAAGTTTGCAGTTGGAAGAAAGAGGTGACAATCATGAAGGAAGGAATTCATCCCCAGTACAAAGAAACAACCATTACCTGCGCATGCGGAAATGTGATCCATACCAGATCCACAAAAGAAAATATCCGCGTTGAAATTTGCTCCAAGTGCCACCCGTTCTTCACCGGCAAGCAGAAGCTGGTGGATACCAGCGGTCGTGTTGATATGTTCAAAAAGCGTTATGGAATTGGTAAATAATCATTAAACTGGTTTTAATCGGGCGGTGCAGAAATGCGCCGCCTGTTTTTATAGGAGAGGAAGAAGGTTTTTATGGAAGTCTATCGGACTTTGCAGAAATCTGGAGAACGGGATTTTACTGAAAAGAAATCACGGTTTATTGGGTATGCGTTTCCGGTTTCTACGGAAAAGGAAGCGCAGGATTTTTTGCAGATCATCCGTAAACGCCATTGGGACGCAAAACACAATGTTTCAGCTTATGTGTTGAAAGATGGGGCTCAACACTGTTCAGATGATGGAGAGCCGCAGGGAACAGCAGGGGTCCCAGTGATGAATGTACTTCTTAAAAACGGCGTAGTCAACGCAGGGATCGTTGTGACCAGATATTTTGGAGGAATCCTTCTGGGAACGGGAGGATTGGTGCGCGCCTATTCCCATGCAGCATCGCTTGCCTTGGAGGATGCCGGAATCGTCACCATGTGTCCTTGTAAAAATTTATCTCTTTCTTGCAGCTATTCTCAATACGGAAAAGTTTCTGCATTGATTCCTCAATATGGCGGCAAGATTGACAAGAGTGAGTTTGGAGCAGAAGTCAAATTGCAGTTCCATATTGAAAGTGAGAGATTCCATCCATTTCGAACTGAATTTACAGAGGCAACTAGTGGTACGATTTTTGTGAAAGTAGAGGGAGAAGCTTATTTTTGCGAATGATTTTTTCTTTTTGCAGGAATTTTGCGTTTTTTTGCGTATATATTTATGTAGGAATGTTTTTTAGAAAGGCGGTGCATATCTGAAAATGACAGTACGGGAGAGAACGCAAGGAATCGAAAGACAGATTTTATCTCCATATGCGGCGTTGTCCGATCAGACGAAAGGCCGTAAGCATCCGGAAAAAGACGATGATTTGCGCACGCCGTTTCAAAGAGACAGAGACCGGATTATCCACTGTAAGTCTTTTCGCAGGCTAAAACATAAAACGCAGGTCTTTCTTGCACCGGAAGGGGATCATTACCGTACGCGGCTGACCCATACGTTGGAAGTAGCGCAGATTGCAAGAACCATTGCAAGGGCGCTGTGTCTCAATGAAGATCTCACGGAAGCGATTGCTTTGGGACATGATTTGGGACATACCCCATTTGGACATGCAGGAGAGCGCGCACTCAATCAACTCTGCCCAGGAGGATTCCGTCACTATGAACAGAGCGTTCGTGTGGTGGAGCGTGTGGAGAAAAACGGAGAGGGACTCAACCTGACCGAAGAGGTAGTGGACGGAATTTTGTGCCATACGACTGGAAAACAAGCAAAAACGCTTGAAGGGCAGATTGTGCGGGTTTCTGATCGGATCGCTTATATTAACCATGATATTGATGATTCCGAACGTGCTGGAATTATCAGGGAAGAAGATATACCGCAGACGCTTACTGATCTTTTGGGACACAGTAAAAGTCAGAGAATTAATACGTTGGTATGTTCTGTAGTGGAGAGCAGCCAGAACGGAAAAATTGAAATGGAACCGGAAATTGAAGCGCCTTTTGATGAACTGAGACGCTTTATGCTTCACTCCGTCTATGAAAATCCGTATGCAAAAAGCGAAGAAAAGAAAGTTCCCGGAATTATCGGGAAGCTTTATGAATATTTTGGAGAGCCGGGAAATCTTCCGGAGGATATGCGCATAATCGAGATGGAAGATGGGCTTAGCCGCGCGGTGACGGATTATATTGCCGGGATGACTGACCAGTATGCAGTCGAAAAATTTATGCAGATTTACGTTCCAAAAGCATGGAATCACTGATTTTTTGGAAGATTTAAGAGGAAGAAGGAAAGCTCAAAATGCCGCTGCCGCAGGAATTCTTGGATGAACTCAAATCACGCAGTGATTTAACAGAAGTTGCTTCTTCCTATGTTTCACTAAAAAGGCAGGGAAGAAATTTGGTTGGGCTTTGCCCTTTTCATAATGAAAAGACGCCGTCCTTCAATATTTATCCGGAAAATGGTTCGTTTTATTGTTTTGGCTGTGGTGCCGGAGGAGACGTGATTACTTTTGTCCGTAAAATTGAAAATCTCGATTATATGGAAGCAATCCGTTTTCTTGCACAGCGTGCGGGAATGACAGTTCCCGAAGATGCAGCAGACAATGGACTCATGAAGCTGCGTACCAGAATTTACGAGATCAATCGGGAGACTGCCCGCTATTATCATCAGATGCTGCTTTCTCCGCAGGGAAAAAAAGCGTTGGATTATCTCATGGGCAGAGCACTGAGCATGAAGACAATTCGCCATTTTGGATTGGGATATGCACCGCCCGGCAGATTTTCCTTGGTGGATTTTCTCGAAAAAAAAGGATATAAAGAAGACGAAATCGTGAGTGCAAACCTTGCTTTTCGTGGACGCAGCGGCCATTTGATTGATCGTTTCTATGACCGTGCGATGTTTCCAATTATTGATCTAAGAGGAAATATTATGGCATTTGGTGGAAGGATTCTCGGTCCCGGAGAACCCAAATACATAAATTCCAGTGATACGCCGGTTTATCATAAAGGAAGAAATCTGTTTGCACTCAATTTTGCAAAAGATTCGGGACAAGACAGCCTAATCCTTTGCGAAGGTTATATGGATGTAATCGCGTTACATCAGGCGGGCTTTACGAACGCTGTCGCAGGGCTTGGAACTGCGCTGACCCCAGAGCAGGCGAAGCTGATTTCCCGCTATACGGGGGAAGTGATTGCCTCTTATGATGCGGATTCTGCAGGGCAGAAGGCGGCTTCACGCAGCATTCCACTTTTGAGAGAAGCGGGGCTGAATGTACGAATCTTGGTAGTCCCAAACGGCAAAGATCCGGATGAATTTATCCGTTCTTATGGGGAGAATGGACATGCTCGTTTCCAGCAGCTTTTGGATCAGTGCAGCAACGACGTGGAATATCAGTTGGAGAAAGCACGCCGTGCAGTCAATGTTCAGACACCGGACGGAAAAGTCGCTTTTTTGGAAAGTGCTGTAAAAATTTTGGCAACGCTTGATAATCCGATTGAGCAGGAAGTTTATGCCGGAAAACTTTCTGAAGAAATGCATGTGGAGCGGACGACGCTTTTAAGTCAGATAAAAAGGCAGCGGCAGAAACAGCAGAAATCTGAGCGCAAGAAGGAATTCCGTTCTTTTCAGCAGAAAAGGATTGGACTCAAAGATTCTGTAAACCCGGAAAAGCAGGATAAGCTGCGGGCGGCGGGGGCAGAAGAAGCGCTGCTTGCCTATTTAATTCGTTATCCGGAGGCTTCTTTGCAGATTTTTCAGCAATTACCGCCGGAAAAATTCAGTACTTCCTTTAATTGCCGTGTATATCGGGTAATTATGGACAGAATGAAAGAGGAAAAATCTACAGATTTAACAGATTTATCGTCTGTTTTTTCTCCGGAAGAAATGGGAACTCTTGCGAGAATGCTTGCAAAGGTTGCAGACATTCCTATTAGCCGGAAAGACGCTCAAGATTATGTAAAGGTAATCCTGGAAGAAGCGCACAAACAGATGCTGCAGAAAAATTCCAGTGAAAAGGACCTTTTAGAATATGTCGAATATTTGAAAGAACAGAAAACAAGAAAACAGGGGGATTAAGGAAATGACAGTTACACCAACACCGGATAAAAAAACAGTGATCCGGGAATTGATTGAGCAGGGCAAATCAAAGGGACAACTTTCAACCAAGGAGATTCTTGACGCGATTGGGGAACTGGATTTTGAACCGGAACAGCTGGAAAAATTCTATGATACACTGGAAAGTCAGGGCGTTGAGATCATAGAAGATTTTGGAACGGAAAATCTGGAGGATATTAATCTGAATCTTGCGCCGGAGGAGAATGATGTCAATCCCGGAGTTGGGAGCGAAAGTATTTCAGTCGATGACCCGGTTAAGGTTTATTTAAAAGAGATCGGGCGAGTTCCGCTGCTTTCTCCGGAAGAGGAAATCGACTTGGCTATCCGGATTTCCGATGGAGATGAGACTGCCAAAAAACGTTTGGCAGAAGCAAACCTTCGCTTAGTTGTCAGTATCGCAAAGCGATATTTGGGGCGTGGAATGCAATTTCTCGATTTGATTCAAGAAGGAAATCTGGGCCTGATTAAAGCCGTAGAAAAATTTGATTACACAAAAGGCTTTAAATTTTCCACTTATGCGACATGGTGGATTCGTCAGGCCATTACCCGCGCTATTGCCGATCAAGCGCGCACCATTCGAATCCCGGTCCATATGGTCGAGACAATTAATAAAGTGAAAAAAGTTTCCAGTCAGCTTCTGCATGCGAATGGCCGTGAACCTACTGCAGAGGAGATCAGCGCAGAACTTAATATGCCGGTGGAAAAGGTCCGCGAAATCATGCGAGTTGCACAGGAGCCGGTTTCGCTGGAAACACCGATTGGGGAAGAGGAAGACAGTCATTTGGGCGATTTTATCCCAGACGATGATGCACCCGCTCCGGCAGATGCTGCTTCCCATATTATGCTCAAGGAGCAGCTTTCTAATGTGCTTGATACGTTGACCCCCAGAGAAGAAAAAGTATTGCGCCTTCGCTTTGGCTTGGAGGACGGACGTTCCCGCACTTTGGAAGAAGTCGGTAAGGAATTCAATGTCACTCGTGAAAGAATTCGTCAGATTGAAGCAAAAGCTCTTCGTAAGTTGCGCCATCCAAGCCGCAGCAAAAAGCTGAAAGATTTTTTGGATTGATTAAAAGGAGATGGCGGCTATGGTCATGACTTTAGAGACGGATTATGCAGTTCGGATTATGGAACTTCTCACGAAGACAAACAGAAAAGTAGACGCCGGATCCATTTCAGAAAGCACCCATGTTCCGCAGAGATTTGCTTTAAAGATCCTTCGAAAATTAGTATCGGATGGACTGATTGTCTCGTTTAAAGGAGCTCATGGCGGTTATGCGCTGGCGCGCCCTGCTGATCAGATTACTTTGCGTGAGGTGCTGGAATCGGTGGAGGGTCCCTATATGATCAGCCGATGCCAACAGGATGAGTATTGTTGTGCGCACAGCGGTAGCGGAACACATTGCCGGTTTCATAAAGTCTACGATGAGATCACTGAGATGGTCAGAAAAAAGCTTGACAGTTATACGTTTGCACAGGTTTGCAGTTCGGACGATTTGTCGTTAGAAAAAGATGACAACGTTTAAAAAATAGAGTTTTCTAAAAAACGCTCTAAACAATCAGGAAGAAACGAAAATTCTTACCTGAATGCTTAGGGCGTTTTTATGGGCTTTTCCAGCTAAATATTTTATGAATTTGCCTTTAAGAAATTTACCCCTTTTCTATTTTCTATGTTATTACAAACTACTAAAACTACAAAAAATATTAACTAACATTAGAAACAAAAAGAAAGTCATACAGGGAGTTCCAGAGAATTTTTGATAGGATGTTTTATGACTTTTAATAGATTTTAGGATCTCTTTTGTTTTTTTAATGGGGTGAAATGAAATATGTTTATAAAAATGATAATAGAGCAAAAGTAATAAAGTGGTTAAAAGGAAAATTGCAAAGCAGCTCCATTTAAGAATTAGCTGTACTTCATCAGGTGCTTTTTGTGGTAATAAGAAGTTCCCAAATGGTGTCAATAAATATCCAAACCAATTATTTATACTATGAGCTGCAATCGGTAATAGTAAATTTCCACTCATTACATAGAGACATCCCATTGTAATCCCCAAAATTAAAGGTGCAGGAAATTGTGTTTCATGCATGAAACTAAATAAAACAGTCGTCCATATAACAGCAAAAACTTTTCCGCTGCTTTTGCATAGATTTTCTAAAAAGACACCTCTAAATGTAAACTCCTCATAGAATCCTGTGAAAACTGCTAATAAAAGAAAGAGCCACGTCTGTGATAGATGCGCATTTGTAGGGGGCGCGTCTCGCCGTGAGTATAAAGTACAGACTGAAAAGTTCAAAAAGACCGTAAAAAATATCCATAAAATATTTTCGATCAAAGAAAAACGACTCTTTTTTTGATGCTTGATCACGTCTTTGACCGAAGTCTTTAATAAAAGTTGAGAAGCAATAATGAAAATACAGCCATTTAAAATTGTCACATAAATATACTGGTCAATATTAAAAGAAGAAACAGTAAAGATCCTTGCTAAAAAAATTTGTCCCAAGATGTCAATTAACAAAATAATTGCAATTCGATTGGAACTTTACTCTAAAGTTAAATTCGTTTTCTGATTCATAAAACTGCACCTCACATAAAGTGCGATGACTTAGAATGAAGTCATGTTGCTTTGATCGATAGATGATGGGTAAGCAAATGAGAAATATAAATGAGAAAGGCAAGCGTGCCGATTGCACAGGGGATAAAAAACCAAGTATGCATTGGTGTAAAGAATACGGGAACTAATAATGAAAAAATGAAAGAATAAGAAAAGAATTTGAATAAACATAAGATGAAGAGCAGGACCGCCCATATCCAACCGATTCGATATAATAGGCTTCCGTAAAAATTCCCCAGCAAAAGGAATGCCCAATAGAAAGCAAACCGCCAGAGAAAAGCAATCGGAATCAGTGCAGGCACAAAAAACGGTGCGGTTACGATCTCTTCATAAGGCGATGTCATTTGCTGCCACAGCAATGTAATTCCGGCGGAAATACTGTCGCTCTGCTGGCAGATAGTGAAAAACGAGATATACTGACCATTGCTCCATAGGGAAAAAGCCCAGTCTAAAAAAGTATCGGTCAGGGCAAAGACAGCCGCAAAAACGGCAAAAGCTGCGCAGTAAGCGAGATTTTGGGTTTTCCGCGAAATCCCTAGAGCTGTCGGCATGCGAAAAGAATGATCACGCAGCACGATTGCCGTAATCAAGAGACAGAATGCAGTATTTAGTTCGCAGCTGAGATGACGATCATGCAAACTTGGTAAAAGGACCATTCCTATATAACCGTAAAAAATTACCCACGGAATCCAAATGAAATGAAGTACATATCGAAAAAGACCAGTAAATGCTTTCCTCTCCTGAAACGGAACCAAAGTGATGGACTTACGCATGAGAAATTCCTCCTTCCTGATCGGTTAAAGCCAAAACTAACTCAGAAAGTGAGATTTTTGAGAAAGTCAGCCCTTCTAAGGCGGGTGGCTGCGGTCCCAAAATGATAGCTGTTTTTAAGCCGCCGAGAGTTTGTATTCGCAGAACTTTTTGTTCCGAGCAGAAACGGTCAACTAGTTGGGATGGTCCACTTACCTGATAGCTGTTCTGAATGAGATGCTCACAGGAATCATTCAAAATCAGCTTTCCTTTTTCAAGAATCAGAATTTCATCGAGAATGGATTCGATCTCTTCCACCCAATGGGTCGCAAAGAGACAAGCAATTGACCCTTTTGAGAAAACACTCAACAGTTCCTGATAAAAGAGGTGCCGTGTATTAGTATCCAATCCGAGAAAAGGTTCATCAAACAAAATAAATTCGGCGCCGCTGGAAAGGGCAATCGCTAATTGAAAAGCTGTTTTTTGCCCGGTAGAAAGCGATGAAAAGCGAACATTTTGGGGTAAACTGAATTTTTCGCAGAGTTGTGTAGCCTTTTCGGACGAAAAAACAGGGCGCATGGCTGCAATCCAATTAATTAAGAGGGAAACCCGCATAGTAGTTGGAAAGTCTTTGGAATTTCCACAATAATAGATTTTAGGGAGTGCTGTGGGATTTTCCCAGATAGGCTTCTCATCCAGAAAAACGGCTCCGCCGCTTGGATATTTTCGTCCGGAGAGAAGGTTTAGAAGGGTCGTTTTTCCAGCACCATTGCGTCCTAGCAATCCATAAATGTGACCGGTCTCAAATTCAGCAGAAATTGTATTTTGTAAATTGCTTTTTTCAAATTCCATTTGGACTTCTTTCAGAACGAGGCGGCTCATGATTCATATCCCCTTTCAATCATTTCCAAAAGTTCCGCTTTGGAAATTTTCAGCGCTTTAGCTTCAGAGAGCAGGGTAACAATATAAGTTTGATAAAATGCCTGTTTGTGTTGTTCCAGAATGCGATTTTTTGCGCCGGCTTTGACAAACATTCCGAGGCCTCGCTTTTTATAGATGATGTCCGCGTCTACAAGCAGATTGATTCCCTTTAGTGCAGTGGCAGGGTTTATTTTAAAAGTAATGGAGATTTCCGTCGTGGAGGGAATTTGCGTTTCTTCCGGAAACGCACCGGATAAGACGGCTTCTTCCAATTGTTCAGCAATTTGCAGATAAATGGGCTTTTCACTTTCAAAATGAATTTCCATTGGCGGCCTCCTTTCATGAAATAAAAAATTCTCTTTCATAGTGTATTAGTTAATTACTTATATAGTTAACAGTATAACTGAACTTATAGATTGTCAAGCCAAAATCGGAATTTTGTTTTTTGAAAAATGTATAAAACTGCAGAAAATAAGACAGGAAGACTATATTTTGGAAGAATGCAGTTGAAAAAGGGGACAAGAAAGCTTATATTTAGTTATATAAAGGATAAAGGTAATTGCATATGAGATTATTTTTAAAGAGACATATGTCTACGATTACAATTATTTCAGCGATTGTTTATATGGCATGGCGTCTGCTTCGAACAATTCCTTATGAGTATGGGACTTTTTCAACCATTTTTGGGTTGACCTTATTTATTGTTGAGTTTTTTGGAATTTTGGAGATGATTGTTCATTTCCGGCAGCTTTCTCATGAAAAATTGCCAAAACCGGTCAAGGCTGATTCAAAAGACTATCCGGATGTAGATATTCTGATTTCCACTTATAATGAACCCACAGAACTATTGTATAAGACGATTAACGGATGTCTTAATATGGATTATCCGGATAAATCAAAAGTACATATTTATCTATGTGATGATGGACATCGGGACGAGATGGGTGTCTTAGCAAAAAAGATGGGTGTTACGCATTTGGTGCGAGATACGCATGAATTTGCAAAAGCCGGAAATCTAAACTATGCTCTGAGCGTAACGCATTCGCCCTATATTGTTACGTTTGATGCGGATATGATTCCAAAACACGATTTTCTGACAGCATGTATTCCCTATTTTTTAGGGGAGGAAGAGATCGGATTTCTACAGACGCCACAGAGCTTCTATAACCCGGATCTGTTTCAGTACAATTTGTATTCAGAAAGCCGTGTCCCAAACGAACAGGATTATTTTTACCGGGATGTTCAGGTAATGAGAAACGCCAGCAACACGGTAATTTTTGGAGGAACCAATACAATTCTTTCTCGCAAAGCACTGGAGGATATCGGTGGGTTTTATACTGGGGTTATCACAGAAGATTTTGCGACTGGCATGATGATTGAAAATAAAGGATATCAGTGCTATGCAATCAGCGATTCCCATGCGTGCGGAATGGCTCCGGAGGATTTGAAGAGCCTTGTTAAACAGCGCCAACGCTGGGCTCGTGGGTGTATTCAAACCGGACGAAAAGTAAATCTTTTTGGGTTAAAAGGGCTTTCTTTTAAACAGAAAATCAGTTATTTGACCTCTATTACTTATTGGTATAGTCCAATTAAGAGAATGATTTATATTTTGTCTCCAATTTTGTATGCTGTGTTTGACCTGATCGTTGTCAAATGTACCTTAGGAGAAGTCTTGATTTTTTGGCTGCCGATGTATTTGCTGAACCATTATACGCTTAATTGTTTATCCGGAAATATTCGAAATACCCGCATTACCAATATTTATGAAACGGCTTTGGTACCGGCTCTCTTTTTACCGGTTTTGAAAGAATCTCTTGGAATTTCTCAGAAAAAATTTGAGGTGACAGAAAAGGACAGTAAAGAAAAGCTGAAATCCAGCAATTTTGGATATTCCTTTAAAACGTCGATCACCCTGCTTGTCCTTTTGGTCTTAGATGGGATTGGATTGGTGAGATGCCTTCATTTCCTTTTGACTTTAGCAATTCCGTCATACCTTTTGATTCTGTTTTGGCTTTCAGTGAATTTTTATTATTTGCTGATGTCTGTCTTCTTTATTTATGGAAGACGGAAACATCGTGAATTTGAACGATTCCGGGCAAATATTGGCTGTTTGGTCGCATATGATAACAAGCTGCTTCGAACCCATACTTACGATATTTCAGAGAACGGAATTTCTCTTCTTTTTGATTTCCCGGAATACATTCCGCCGGAAGAAGAAATAACGATTCGGCTTGCGACTGATCGGAACGAGACAGAGTGGAGCGGAAAAGTAGCTAATGTTATGCAGATCGGTTCAAAATGGAAATATGGAATTTCTATGCAAAAAATTACGGAACCAAACAAAAGGCAAATGATGCAAATTGTTTATGATCGCGATCCAACGCTTCCAAGAACGATGGAGAACGGCCTAAGTACAATGGATGATCTTGCTTTGAATATTGAGTACCGCAAAAAGTCGAAAAAGGATTTTACGAGCAAGAAACTTCCTTTTGTGGAACTTGATCATACGGTTACCACGAAAGATGGAAAAAAACTTGTGCTGGCGACTTTTGATTATGAGTCGTTGGTCCTTTGGAGTCCCTCTAAAGAGGCGGCTTTACAGAAGCTTTCTTTTTCTGAAGAAGGGGTCGTTTTTCGGTGCAGCCTGCAGAAGAAAATTTCGAAACATGAAGCTTCTTATCGGGTGGATAATCTGGCAGAGCTAATGGGCAGCGCCGTTTTTCGAACACTTTTAAATACATGGATTACAGATTGTCGTCAAGATAGAGCCCAGGAGAAAAATTACAGAAAGCAAATTGACACTGCAATCAATCGTTATGAAGTTTTTGATGAACTGCAGTACTTAAACTAAAAATTTTCAAGGTGGATTATGGGGCGTTTTGTGAAGCAGAATGGATTTATAAAAACAAAATACAGGAAAAGTCTGTTTTGGGTGATTGGCCTTTCGATTTTCTTGTTGCTGCCATTTCTTACAATCCCCGTATCAGCCGCTTCAAAGGATAGCAATGCAGTACAGATTGTACCGGGGCAGATAAAGTCTTGGAATGACGGTGCAGATGTTACGGTCGATACAGTAGGAGAGGAAGAGTCAACGAAGACTACGGTTACAGCGGACAGCACAGGGCTTAGAAAGGGATATTATTCGTCTTATCTTTATGATGATACGAAGCGAAATGTTTCTGCATATGGCGGGATTCGATTTCATGTAGAAAACAACGAAGATACTGCATTAAAAATGAATCTTACCCTTACTGTCAGCAAGACTGTCAGTGTGTCTTTACTCGATCAGTCTTTTGCAATTTTGCAGCCAGATGATAAGACGGAGATAGCAAGCATTCTTTACCCGGAAAATGGGACGCTGATGATCCCGGGGGATTTTAGCGGGACGCTGTATGCTCCGTTTTCACAGTTGCTTACCGAAGATGGTCGGCGGGTTTCGCTTACGCAGATCCAATCGTGGGGCGTTACAGGGGTTGAATCTGAGGATCAGACTATTTCTTATACGATTGGAAAAATTGAGCTTTTAAAGAATAGTGAGTCTGCAATAAGAGGGCAGTATTATTTTATTACGCCTTCCGGAGATACGCAGATAACAGTGCCGCATACGGGCAGCATTATAAAAAACTATCAGGCATCTGTAACTGATTTGGATATGAAACAACAAGATCAGACCCCGGAGTTCTTTTTGTCCGGCACAAATACAGGAATTACCCTCACAAAATAAGGACGATTAGAAATCAGCAGTGACTGTACTGCATCCGAAGTTACCATTTATGCAAAAACAGAGCAAAGCTTAAATGCTGGAAAACTGCAAGTTCAACTGGTCTACGAGAATTCGGAGGATTCCGGAGTCCTCGTTCCAGATCCATCTGAAGTCGGAACTATTTTATCTCCCCTTTATCGATGGCTTGGCCAGTCTTTTACCTGGATTCAGGGAGGAACTTTAACCGCCTTTCTTTTAGTGGCAGCGCTGATTGCACATTGGTTTGAACTTTCTAATCGCAATTATTATTCAATAAAAGAAGAATATGAAAGAAACTTTCATCGAAATAAAAAGGAGGAAAAGTTGTGAGTTTTTCGAGCTTATCCTTTTTATTTTATTTTCTTCCGGCATCATTGCTGTTATATTATTTGTTTTCCTTTTCAATCACGTTCAAAAACATTATTTTACTGATCTGCAGCTTGGCGTTTTATGCCTTTGGGGAACCAAAAAATATCGGCATTTTGATCCTTTCCATTTTGGTCAATTATGGCTTTGGACTTTTGATTGGCTATACCAAGAATCCTAAAGGACGTAAGATTTTTTTCTTAACTTTGTCTATCATCTTTAATCTGGCTTTGCTTTTTGTCTTTAAATATCTTTCATCTGCCGTTCAGACAGTCAATTATTTTATGACTTCACCGATTGATGTAGGGCAGTTTACCTTTGCGTTGCCAATTGGAATTTCGTTTTTTACCTTTCAGGCGATTTCTTATGGAATTGATGTTTATAGAGGAAGTGTTGGGGTTCAAAAAAATCTGCTGAATTTTGCACTGTATCTTTCTTTTTTTCCAAAATTAACGCAGGGTCCAATTACAAAATATACGGATTTTGAGCCTCAGATTTATGGGCGCAAAGAAACCGTACAAAAGTTTTCCTCCGGGGTTTGCTTCTTTTTAGTTGGGCTCGGGAAAAAGGTTCTTTTGGCAAATAGTATGGCAATCGTGGCAGATCGGATCTTTTCTCTGCAACAGATGGAAAAATTGCCGGTTGGACTGGCATGGATGGGCGCGATTGCGTATACTTTCCAAATTTATTTTGATTTTTCAGGATATTCCGATATGGCGATTGGACTTGGGCTGATGTTTGGTTTTCAGTTGCCACGAAATTTTTGGTATCCTTACATTTCTAAATCCATCAGCGAGTTTTGGAGAAGATGGCATATTACATTGGGCGCATGGTTCCGCGATTATCTTTATATTCCGCTTGGAGGATCACGGATGCGCAATCAGGATAAGGTGATCCGAAATCTTGCAGTGGTATGGATTGCAACAGGGATCTGGCACGGCGCAAACTGGACTTTTTTGGCGTGGGGAGTTTTGAATTTTATCTGTATTGCGTGGGAGAGAGTTTTCCATTTTGAAAAGATGAATGTTCCAGATGCTGTTCGCCATCTTTATGCGCTCTTAGTCATTGTATTGGGGTGGGTGTTGTTCCGCTCGGATTCCCTGCCGAAAGCAATGGATTATATTCAGAGCATGTTTAACTTTGTCCAAAATGGATTTTGGAATGACTATGCTTCAATGTTCCTAAAAGAATTTTGGGTATTTTTTGTTCTTTGTACTGTCTTTTCTATGCCCGTTGTTGGAATTGTCAATCAGTTTTTGGCCAAGGGAATTCTTACTGAACGCCGTATTTCAAAAGAACCTCCCTATGACGAAAAATCCGTCTATATGGAGGTCCCCTTTCATCGGGTTATGGAAATTCTGTACCCGGTTGGAATGATTTTATTGTTCGTTGTATATGTATCTTATCTGGTAAAAGGCAGTTATAATCCTTTTATTTATTTTCAATTTTGAAAGGAGCAAGGTTAAATGAAACATTTTTTTATGAAAAAAACAGTGACAGCGGCCTTGTTCGTTACGCTCCTTTTTGTAATGGCTCTTTTAAACATTCAGACAGTATTTCCTTCTTTGCAAAAAGATGTCAGTGACTACCATACATCAAGTGCCTCTGAAAAACCGGAGACTTTTTCAAATTTAGTCACCAATCTTAACAATACTGCTAGTACAGAAGTATTTGGAAAGTATGGCTTTATTGAAACTTATGGCTATTTACAAAAGCTGATGGATAAAAAGGAAACAAATAATTTTGAAGTCGTAAAAGCCGAAGATGGTTCTCTGCACTATACCTATTTTACGACAGGTCCCAACGATGTTCAGACGATTTCAGAGCGAATGGAACGATTAAAAAAGGATGCTGAGTCGGTAGGCAGCCATGTCATGTATGTGATGACGCCTGATAAATATATTGAAGGGGTTACCAAGTTTGAAAAAGGAATCCCCTATAATTATGCGAACGAAACTGCAGATTTGTTCTTGGATGAAATGCGCAACAATCAGGTTGACACATTAGATTTTCGGGAAGTTATGAAAGAGAATGGGACTTATACGCAAGATAGTTTTTATCAGACGGATCATCATTGGAAGGTCCAAACTGCCTTTAATGCATTTAAAAGTTTTGCAGATGTAGTAGACGAGAAGTATGATTTTCAATTCCCTAATAAAGCCTATTATACAGATATCAATAATTACAATCAGATTATTTATAAAAATTCATATCTGGGGTCAATGGGTCGTAAGGAGGGAATTTTGTATTCCGGAGCGGAAGATTTTGATTTTATTTATCCCAAATTTGATACCAATTATTTCTTTTATGCACAGGGAAGCAATCAGGCAATCACAGCCAACGGACGTTTTGAGCAATCGGTTTGCTTTACCTCTATGCTTTCGGGTGGAGATATTTATGATGCAGAGTGCGATAAATATTTCACTTATATGGATGGAAATCCGGGCTTTGCGGAAATTACCAATTTCGATCATCCAGATGGAAAAAAAGTCTTGTTTATTAAGGATTCACTGATGGTACCAGTGGCATCATTCTTCTCGCTGGGCTGTTCGAAAGTCTATATGATCGACCCGCGCTACTATGGTGGAAATATCCAGGATGTCATTGATCAATATCATTTTGATGATGTTTTTGTCAGCTTTTCTCCGCAGAATTTAACAACAGATTTCTTTACGTTCTATTCGGATGATGGTTTGCAGGCTGCTCATTAAGAACCGCTTCCAACTAATGCGTTCAGCATATTGGTGTTCCAAGTGGAAGTGCCAAGGTCATAGATACCAAATCCAGAAGCAAATTCCCAATATCCATAACTGATTCCCGATTTTTCGCATTCCTGAACGACTGCGCTAGTCCAAGCTACCCTTGTTTGTGCAGGAGCTTCACGGCTGATTCCAAATTCCCCTAGAAAGAGAGGAACATTGTGTGCATCGGCCCATTTCTTGGCGGTTTCCAACCGCATTTTCAGATAAGCGGTTTCTTCGCTTTTCCCGGTCCATGTGATCCCATGGAGGTTTTCAAACCCTATGTGATAAGGATCTCCTTGAAACGTAACATTATTGGGTTCATAGTAATGGACCGTTGCAATTAAACGATCATCTTTTGGAAGCTCCAGCGCTGGAAGAGAATCAATGGAATTGTAGTTTGCACCGCCAACGATTAAGTAATGCTTGGTATCATTTTTGCGAATCGTTTGAACGATTTTTTGCAAATAGGTGTTCCAGGTTGCACTGTCCAAATTCCCTTGTGGCTCATTGAGCAGCTCAAAAACAAGCGTATTTGGATAATCTTTATATCGCCGTGAGAGCTGATCCCAAATAGCGGTTAAGCAATTAATGTTATCATTAGGTTTGTCCATGATTTCCATAAAGTGATGCAAATCCAGAACCAGGGTTAGGTTTTGGCTGAGAGCTTCATTGATATAAGAATCGATCTTTTTTAAGAAAGATTCATCCAGAAGATAATCCGGGCGGCTTTTATCCGCATAGTCGGAAAAACGCACCGGGAGCCGTACACATTGAAATCCTGCCTTTTTTATCAGAGAAAAGTAAGATGGGTCCATGGGAACATCCCAGCTGACCCCTTTTGGGGCTTCTAGACAATTCCCAATATTAATACATTTTGTTAATACAGGAGGCTCTGCTTTTTCAGCGGTTTGTGTGGAACATCCAGCGAGAAGAAAGAGGCAGAAGACAGAAGCAAACAAAAACAGTGAGAGCCGTTTCATGGCATGCCCTCCTTATAATTTATACATTTACCAATTATTATATCCGGAAAATTCCGAAGAAACAATCTTTTAAAGGAGAAATTTGTTTTATGCGTGAAGAAATCGTTGCAGAGAATTTAGGTTTAGAGAAAATGTCGGAAGACACAGAAAAGACGCAGGAATTGCAGCCTTTAAAACAAGTTTCGATACGGGAACAAATGAAGCTGCCGGAAGGGTTTTACAAAGTGACTCCGGACTGCCGTATTGTCAGTATTTCACAGCCAAATACAGTTCCGAAAAAGTCGGCTGAAAATTTACATTTGGAACCCAATCAAACGAATCAAACAAAACGCCGGACAGAAAAGAAGGAATATCGAATTCCCTTTAAAAATGATTTGGCTCCTGCCCCTCTGCGAGAAAATTTTCCGATCGAAATAAGCTCCAAGGAAAGCACTTTAAACAAGAAAAGTGTCCTAAATTTGAAACTAAAGAAAGAGCCACAGCAACAAGATGTTTTAGCGAAGAGTCCCGTTGTAGTTCCGAATCAATCTGAAGAGATGACAAAAGAGCTGAACCATTTGCGGGAAGAGCTGGCCCAAAAAACACAAGAAAACCAAAAATTAAAAATAGAACTTGAGTTTAGCCAAAGACTTTTGCTTCAGCTTTATGGAAAAAATCCGGAGAACCATTAAAGAGGAGCAGAACAAAAAGATGAGGATGAGGTTAATCAGCAGTCTGTAAGCTGGATTCATGAATATTGTAGATTGTTTTTAGGGTAGGGGGGGCCTATCCAGGCAGGAAACTAGCGAGAAAACAATCCTAAGCGCATTTTAAGAAAGAAGATTGATTGACAGCTTTGTTTATTAGAACAAGGCAAAATAATAGGGCTTGCTGTCCGCTTTTTACAGATAGCAAGCCCTATTAGTACCTAAAAAATAAAAAGTCAAGAGAAATCATTGGATTTCCTTGACAATTCTTTCAACTTGTTATAAAATAATATACTGCATCATCATAGATAAGTGTGCCTATTCGATTACTTATTTATATTATCATGTTCTTTGTAAAAAGGCAAGAGTAATTCGCTGGATTGCAAAGAGTGGTGCAAGAGATTTAAAATAAGACGCTTTCGTTTCAAATGCCAGAAAGTGGCAAATACATGAATGGAGTGATTCTGCCAATGGTGAATGTCAAACCGGTTAAGGTGGGAAAAAATGTCCGGATGAGTTTTTCCAAGATTGACGAAGTCTTGGAAATGCCCAACCTGATCGAAATCCAGAAAAATTCTTATCAGTGGTTTCTGGATGAAGGTCTCAAGGAAGTCTTTAAAGATGTTTCGGGCATTACTGACTACACGGGAAATCTGGTTTTGGATTTTATCGACTATCATCTGGATACCGATAAGCCTAACTACTCCGTGGAAGAGTGTAAAGAGCGCGATGCCACTTATGCGGCGCCTTTACATGTGACCGCCCGGCTGCTCAATAAAGAGAGCGGAGAAATCAAGGAATCCGACGTCTTTATGGGCGATTTCCCGCTGATGACAGAGGGCGGTACTTTTGTAATCAATGGTGCTGAACGTGTAATCGTTTCTCAGTTGGTTCGTTCTCCGGGCGTCTACTATAAGATGGAGTACGATAAGACCGGTAAAGAACTTTTTAGCTCTACGGTAATTCCGAATCGTGGCGCATGGTTGGAATATGAAAATGACGCGAATGATGTTTTTTATGTGCGGATCGATAAAAACCGTAAAATGCCGGTAACAATTCTTATCCGAGCGCTGGGACTCGGAACCGATCAAGAGATTTATGATTATTTTGGTGACGATGATCGGATGCATGCCACAATTGAGAAGGACCCCTGTAAGAATACAGAAGAAGCTCTTTTTGAGATTTATAAAAAGCTTCGTCCAAGTGAGCCGCCGACTATTGAGAGCGCACAGGCCCATTTGAATGGCCTGTTCTTTGATGATCGTCGATATGATCTTTCCCGTGTTGGCCGTTATAAATACAATAAAAAATTAAATCTTGCCGGTCGTATCGTCGGCCAGACTTTGAGCCAACCCGTGGTGAATCCTTCTACAGGAGAGTTGATGGCTGAAGCAGGCGCTGTTGTCAGCATGGAGCTTGCCCATGAAATGGATGATGCAGGGGTTTCCTGTGTCTGTGTGACAGTCAATGAGAAAGAAGTCAAA
>ENA-UOOK01001079-UOOK01001079.1-fermentation-metagenome-genome-assembly--contig:-NODE-1079-length-36412-cov-54.314162_pt1 | contig 36412 bp, 21 predicted proteins | sample MGYA00245777_ERZ724023 | MGnify/ENA primary metagenome ERZ724023 (study PRJEB28704, sample SAMN03018312) | fermentation metagenome | biome: anthropogenic terrestrial biome; feature: soil...
TGAAAGTAATCAACGATTTGAAGTCCGATACAATCACAAAGAATGTCAAAGAACACATCGAGAACACGGCGGATTTAACCACCGATGATTCGACTTCCTATACACAATTAAAAGAACATGTCCATTCGCATACGGCATCTGTCATCCCACCCAAGGAGCTCCCCAGTGTCCTGCCCTGGGTCCATACGGCAATAAGTAATGCCAAGCGACAATTATTGGGCGTATATTACAAAATGAAACCCGAATACTTACAATATTATCTAAATCAGTTCTGTTACAAGTTCAACAGGCGTTATTTCGGTGAGAAGCAGTTTGACCGGCTTCTGGTAGCTGCCCTCACTTACACGCCCGATTTCAAATCAAGAATTTATAATAGGAACTATTGCGGATAATCATATTTTTTTATATTCTAATTAATTTATCAAGTTTAAGCCAATACATAACCTTAGACCCTAACCCAAATAAATAATCCTGATGTTTGTAATCTTTATATGTTTTATGTGGCATCTCTAAATATGATTTTAACTCATCTGTAGTTATTTCTAACATTAAGGCAATTCTGTCAAACAGTTCTTTTGATTCTTCATTTGTAAGAGCACTGTTTTCTAAACGCTTTAGAGCTTCATCTCTCGACATTTGTTCAGTTAATATCAAGCTCGAGAGCTGAGGACGACGTACATCGTATCCAAAGCGTTCAGGCAACCAATAACCTTCAATAAACTTAGTCATATACGACTCAAAATGCTTTTGAGGATAAGGCGTCCATCCATACTCCTTTTTCAACAAATCCTCTGCTTCTTTTTTAATATAAGGCACGTAATTCAATAGCTTTACTACCTTTATCCCATAAACATATGGCAATAATATTTTTCTTTTAAAAACACTGGTAAAAGGATAAGTTTTCATAGGCACTGTGCCAAACCTACTTATTATATCCTTATTATGTTTCATATCTGTACCCCAATATCCCCATGATTGTGGATTAACAATTACTTCTGTTGAAATATTACCACCATTAAGAATGTATTTTAAACCATTCTTTTTTGCAAAATTATCTAACACTGCTACAAAGGCAAGATCCTGTGGTATATCTAAATGAGGTACACCAGATTTAAAGTATGCCAATTGAAAATCCCTTTCTTCATCCCAATTTATTTTCTCAACCTTAAGTTCAACACCTAACTTAGTGACCATTTTAGCTATATTTTCTTCAGCAAATGGAGTGTTCCAGCCTGCATCAACATGGAAAACCAGAGGTCTCAAGCCAAGTTCTTTTATTGCAAAATGTAGCATATATGAACTATCAAAACCGCCACTCAAACCAAGCAGACAATCATATGATCTACCTTCACCATCTTTTTTAATCTTATTTAGAATCTTCTTTAATTCTTCGTCATGACCATTTCCTTTATTCCATGATGGAAGAATTTGTGAGTAGTATTGGTTGCAGCGTTCACAAACACCCTTCTCATCGAATATAATATTCGGATCAGTTGTGTCCATAACGCAATTAGTACAAATATGATATGATTTCATATTGATCATATTATTTAACAGATAATAAACTATCGTATAATTTTATATATTCCATGAATCTATCTTGCTTATTAAAATGTCTAACTGCTCGATTTCTGCAATCTACAGAGTATTTCTCTTTTTCATTATATTTTATTAATCGTACGGCTTCTAATATTTTATCTATATTCCCTTTCTCTATAACGATTCCAGTCTTATCGTCAATAGTTTCGGGTGATCCTCCCGAATTGTATGTAATTACAGGTGTCCCGCATGCCAATGATTCAATATTTGTAAGTCCTAAAGCTTCTTCATGAGTAGGATTTACAAATACATTTGCTATTGAATATAGATCTGCCAACTGTTGCACGTTTTCAGTTCTTTCAATTCCTATGATGTTTAAAGGTAGAATTTTTATCTGTTTTCTTGAAAGGCCTACTAAAATAATTTTTTCATTATTTATCAATAATTTACTTAACTCAATAAAATCTTGAAATCCTTTACGAACAGTCCAAGTACTGGCAACACCCAAAATTATAAACTCATCTTTTAATTTATATCTATCTTTAATCTGGTCAATATTATTTAACGGCTTAAACATCTCTATGTCAATCCCATTCTGGATAACATTAACTGGATATTTTTTCAAGAAAGACTGTTTTACCAACTTACCTAACCAATTTGAAACAGGGACAATAGTCATATTCCCTACAGAATTAAAAATCTCTTTCTTTTCTTCATAATTCTTTTTAGAGCGGTCATACAGAAAACTTGCAGGATATTCATTCTTCTGAGGGCATTCATAACAACCTGTCTTCCATTTATTACATCCAATATAATCGAAATGTGCACAATGACCTGTGAATGACCAGCAATCATGAAATGTCCACACTATGGGTGTTTTCACCTTTGTAAGATAATTAAAAAGAACTTCTATATTTATATAATATCCATGAAGATGATGCAGATGAATAATATCAGGTTTTATTTCGTCTATTTGCTTAATTAATTTCTTTGTTGCATGAGTAGAATAGAATCCATGTTTATCAGTTATTCTGGTGAGTACTCCATGAGTATATACATCATACAGAGTGCCAATTTTTATAGTTTGCGATTTACTGGGTAAATTATTTCTTGCATAAGCTATATAACTATCCCATCCGCAATCAATAGCTTTTTGCCCAATTTGTTCAGCAATACGACCAACTGAACCACTATTTACCTCTATACTAATTTGAAGTAATTTCATAAAATCAATCACTTAGGAAATTTTTAAAAACTTATTTAAATGTTCAGCATGAGATGGTCGTTGAGGGTCAAGAATACTAAAAACAGTATTGGTGGCGTTTTTGGAGTATTCAATCATTAAATTATAATGCATCAAAGCGAATTTCAAACCTTCAATTATGCTGTCAACAGACTTTGGTTTAATCTCCTTACAGTTGTATCCATCTTTCATTATACCTGGAATTCCACCAACAAAAGTTGTAATGATTGGTGTTCCAAAAATCATAGCCTCGTAAAGTGTTCTTGGGAAACCTTCATGATATGTTGGGAGAATATATACATCAGAAGTTTTATAATATTCTGCTATCCTATCCGAATCATCAACCCCTCCAATCAATCTAACACTTTCATCAAGATTCAATTCTCTAATCAAAGCTCTAATGTCAGGCATAAAGCCACCATTACCTACGATTGTCAACTCATAATTATATTCTTTTTCTCTAAGTTTACTGGCAGCCTGTATCAGCTCAACCATTCCTTTATCAGCTTCCACTCTCCCTAAATACAGAATCTTAAATATATCCCCTTTTCTATATTCCCTGTTAGTTACCACATCTCTATCAGTAAAGGGAATCATGGGGCGTATAGTATAAGCATTGTGCTTGCCGGTAACATTGCTTACAAAGTTCGTAAAGCCATCCGTTACAGTAAAAACAACAAAAGCATTTTTATATATCCAATGCGATGACTTGTCTTTAATACCCTGTTCGCCTCTTATATATATACCATATTTTTTTCTAAATATCCAACACAGCATAGCAACAAATTTATATGAAGAGGGATAAAAAATATAGACGAAATTTTGCTTTATTATTAAGGGAATAATACGCAAATATAGTAATATATAGTTCAGCAATTTATTTTTCTTTCGCTTAAGCCCTACAACCTTCATTCTGTTCTTAAGAAGCTGGTATGTATGAGATGTATTTTCAGCAATCACCTTTTGTCCATACATAGTTATTTCATTACCCAAGCTTTGAAGCTCTTTGGCAAAGATGCCCGTCTTTGCATCTATGCAGTAATCGTCATTTACCGGGGTGAGAGAAGAGTTATCTAACAGAAGTATTTTCATATTTGTTATTGCTATGAAATCCAATCAAATATCCAAACAAAATTGTTAGGATTAAGCTAGAAGGATTATTATAAAACATTGAAAACATAGAAATGAAAAACCACAAACTTACAATTGTGTACATAATTATTTTTTTATCGATTTCCCAATGTTCTTTTAAAGGTATTTTAATTGCAACTATAAATAAACAGAAATAAATAAAGACACCTATTATACCTAGTGAGGAAAGTATTTCTAGCCAGTCATTATGAGCCATGTTTCCCGTACCACTTAATGTTATTGAACTACCAAAACCATGGCCAAACAATAAGATTTTAAAACTATCGCTATTAAACCATGCATTAAATAAATTGGGATATATTATATCACGTCCACTCGAATCACCATCTACCATTAACTGCATTCGTTGAATTAAAAACTCGTTTTGTTGGAAGTATTTATAACCAACTACACCTAATAGTATAACTCCTAATACAACAATTATTGTATTCCTATTCTTATGCTTTTTATCTATAGTTTTTAAATGAAAATATGCTATAAAGATAAATCCAACAATCCCGGAAACTATGGCACCCCTCTTTGCTCCTTGTATTATAAAAAACATAATAATTAAAGAGAGTACCATAGAAATTGTTTTTTTATCCTTAAAAAGCATAACAAAAGGAATTAACCTGACAAAATTATAAGACACATTATTCACTAGGTCGTCATTATAGAGATATCTTTGAGAAATGATTAAGTTTCTATTGAAAGTGTAATCTGCAATCGACACAATCAACATGATAATAAAAAACCAGATTAGTCGTTTTTTTTGTATTTCGCCTCTCTTTGAAAAGTAATAAAATGGATAAAATGGCAACGCAACTGATAAAATATTCTTAATTTCTCCAAAGTTAAAATCACTTGTAGGGTCACCAGTAAAAATATAGCCTAATATATTCACTAATAATAGTATTGTCCAAGCAATATAATACCCAGATTTAGGAGATTTTAGGAGCAGCGATTTAATCCAATATACACCAGATATCAATATTATCAGCAATAATGACGTGCGAGAAATAATCGAACCCGTAGGATAGAAAGCACCCTGAGCAAAATATATTATTATGAGAATTAATAATATATTTATAATAATTTTTTTAGCTTTCATCTAATCTATCTTCGATTCTTGTCTTTACCACTTCCTCCATCATCCACTCTTGTGGGTTAAACTTTCCCTCGTGCCATTGCAGCGAAGAGTCCCAGTAGCCGGGCACATTACTTATCCCCTCTACTCCAAATCCATAACTCATTTCAACAATTAACGGTTGATTATTTCCGTCATATACGAAGTCAAATGCAACTGATTGAAGATTTAGACGTTTAGAAACATCAAATGCGATTTTAACAGCTTTTAAATCAATGCCTTCATAATTATAATCTCCACTACCAGATGCTCTAAAATCATTCTCTCTTACCATGCGTCTCTCAGCGGCAGCTCTGCCAGCAACAACCACAATCCTCGTATCAAACTTATTGTTAGGTATAAATTCCTGAAAATATACATATCCTTTTTCTTTCGTATAGTTATTAGAGTATTCGTTACCAATGAAAAGTCTTACAAAACCTTTTAATACTGCTAAGAAATTTTCTTTTCCACTTTTAAAATTTTTATAACGAAATTTCAAGTGATTTATACGATCAAATTGAGAAAAACCTCTTCTAAAGGCTTTTCTGATAAGTTTCTTAGCGTTTTGTTTGTTTTTTACTAACTGTACATTAGAACTACCAGAGCCACCCCTTAACTTCCAGACTTTCGGGAAGTCAGTATTTTCAATCCATTTATTGGCTTCTTCTCGTGTGTAAAAGACGTATGAGGGTACAAGCGGAGCACCAATAGCCTCTAACAGATATTTCTGCCCCACCTTATCATCAAAATGCCAAGTGGTATTAAAATCCGGAAAAACTTTTAGCCCTTTTTTTTGTATAGAATAAATAAGCTGTTTTGCAAAAAGAGCATCTCGATAATCATAGTTGCTATGATGCCACATAAATGCGTCGCAGTCACTCACCTGTTTAACTATATCGTTATCATAAGCATTTACAATCTTGAAAGGAATATTGTTTTTTTTGCAATATTCAATCCAGCGTTCACTAAAAAAATGTTCTTTCTTACTATCGTGTATCGCTATCTTCATTTTTTCAAATATTTTCCAATAATCTCTTTGTTCATATCCCAATGCGCTTCACACCGTATTAAATTCAAAAATAGCGCCATACCCTTCTTGTTTAAAAAATTAATGCCAAGTTTTCTGCATAAACCACTAATATACCTGTTTTTAATAAATGACAGTGGCGACCAATAATTCAGATACACGATGCTCTGCTTGTCGATATACTCATTCCATTTAGCTTGCAACTTCTGGTTGTCAGAAATGATATCATTAAAATTCTCAATACGTGCTAATACTTCGCCTTTCACATCACCTTTCAGTAGTGATAATTTAAAACTCTCCCTCTGTTGTCTCACGGGGTGCAATTGAGGTCGGATACCATTGTTAGAAATCCCAACATCCAATATTAACCCCGTGTACCAATCGTCATTTATATTGTTCTTAGTGAACAAGAAATTTCCCAAGCTATAATAAATGGGTACTCCTTTATACACCTCATTACCACTTATACAGTGTGTATGATGACCAATTACGATATCAGCTCCTTGATCTGCATAAAAACGATACTGTTTTTGCATTCGAGGGCTCGGAAGATTATAATATTCATGACCACCATGGACGATTACAATAACATAGTTTGCTTTTTTTTTCACCTCTTTTATTATTCTTGTATTATAAATAATATCCATTGGGTGAGCTCCTGCTGTTGTTTCGGTAGCACTTGCCCATTCGTTCTCGGCAAAGTTAACTATAGCAATTTTACCTTCTTCTGTATCCAAATAGAGTGTTTGTGATGCTTCATTCAAATTTATCCCGGCGCCTACTGTTTTAACACCAATACTATAGCAAAAATTTAAAGTATCAACAACTCCTTGTTTATCATAATCGAATACATGATTGTTAGCAAGTGTGGCAACATCCACCTTCAATACTTTAAACAAATCTTGTGTTGCTTCACGATGAGATTTAATATTTGGACCGGTTTTAAGGATTTTGTTTATACTATCCGTTACCGGCGCCTCTAAGTTTACTATGTTGATATTAGACTGAGCAAATAAATCAATTAGTGATTGGTCTATTTGCTCAGTGGGGTTATATGGTTTATTAACGACAAGATCGCCAGTGATAAGAAGTCTCATTTTTAAATCATTTTTTTTTATGAATTAATATAGTAATTGTTTCTTGTATATATTCACCCAATATTGAAGGCCTCTTTAATACAATAAAACTTGATAATGCACCAATAATAACTGAATTAACTAGTACATATAATACCGGATTATATTTAATAAGTTGTGTGATAAATATTGATAGAAGTATAATAGGCAGAAGTATTAATGAAATAATTAAACCCGACAAAACAGGTTTCATGAATATTTCTTTAATGCTCTTTTTAAAAATACTTTTTACAAGTATTAGCATGATTGAATAATTAAATAAAAAACTAATTGTAATCCCTACAGCAGCACCAATTAAACCATAAAAATAACCTCCAAACGAAACTGTTGTTAATAACACAATAGTATATAAACTCTTACGACACACATTTTTATAGATAAATCCTTTAGCTCTAACTACTGAGTCAGCCATTCTGCCTGATGAACTGAAAGGAAGTACGACAAACATAATTTGCAACGGAACGATTGCCTCCAACCATTGATTGCCTAAGAGGATGAGTACAACTTCTTTTGAAAAGAAAATCAGGAAAAGTGCAGTAGGCATTAATATTGAATTTACTAGTCCCAAAGAGTGTTGATAGGTATGAAACAAACGCTCTTCTTCATCTTGAATTTCTGCCATAGCAGGAAACATGATAGTATCAAGTATATTGCCTAAATATGAACTAGGTAGTGTTTTAATTTGATTAGTTCTCTCGAAAACCCCCAGCTTAGCTGGTGTAAATATTTTTCCCAATACAAGATTCAATCCTGAATTTGAGAAATAATTTATTGTACCTAATATTATCAAACCTGAGCCAAAAGAAAATAATTCTTTCCATTCTTTCAAATAAAATTTGAACTTTAGCTTGACAGGAGATAAATAAAACATTACAAAGGTACTTAATACTGTATTGGTTAAAGTAGCTATTACCAACGACCAAACGCCAGCACCTTTAAAGGCAAATATTACTCCTAAAGCATAACTGAATATAATAATAATAGTAGATGCAGTTGTAATAATTTTAAATCTAAAGTGTTTTTGCAAGAGACTAATAGAAATACTGCTTAATGCACTTAATATAATATTTAAACCTGAGACCTTTATTAATAACTCTAGTTTGGGTTGATTAAAATATTCTGCTATAAAAGGAGCTGAAAAGAAGAATATAACAAAGATTACGCAACCAATTAGAAACGAACTTTGAAAAGCAGCATTCATGTGTTTTTGATTTACATTTTGACGCTGTATCAGTGCTGTTCCCATTCCACCTGTACTGAAGATAGTGCCAAAACCAATGAAGCTGCTTGCTAATGCCATTAACCCAAAATCAGCTTTTGTTAGTAATCGTGCCATAATAGCCATATAAACGAATTGTACAATCACTTGAATAGCAACTTGTATAGTTTGCCATAAACCAGCAGATTTTAGCTTATATGTTAAACTCATCGGTTATAAATTCAATTTGATGATTGTATAAGTATCTTGCGCCTTTCGCTCGCTTTCAAGAGGATATTGCATATAGTTTCCATAGAAATGACGAAGATAGTCATCATATTGTTCAGGCAAATTTACTTTTATATTAGAATATTCTCTTATTATTCCCTTACCATAGAACTTTTTAGGTGTAGTGGCTTTATTTAACATAATACTATTTGCAACTGCGACATAATCTGAGCTTTCAAGTGGATATAAAGCACACAAATAATCAAATTCTTCTCTTATTTTTTTTAAAGAGTATGGTAGATTTACTAGTTTGAAAAAACAATTATACATTCTTCCTTTCAAGCTGAATTTTTCCCAATATATAGAGGAGACTGTTTTTCTATAATGTCTTTTTCTATTTAGAGCTAATTTTTGTAAATGTTTAATCTGTAACTTCTTATCAGAAGGTAAGCCTACTAGTATAAAAACGTCTATATGTAAGATTGCTGTTGAGTATCCTTGCAATCCAATACGAGGAAAGGTTGGTGTGAAATATTTATTTATATCGTGATAATCTAAAAAAAAATTATCGCTAAGTTCAGCTCTTACTGTTTTAATGAACCTGTCTAATTGGTTGTAAGGGATAACGATATCGGCATCCGCATCCCAAGGGATGGGACCACCGTGGCGAATTGCTCCCAATGCAGTTCCATAAGCTAAATAGTAATTTAAATTATTCCTCTCACATATTTCAACTACTTCTTTGAGCATTTCAGTCTCAAGGGACTGTATCCTTGATAGTGTCAATTTCATTTTCTGTTGTGTGTTATTTTGATTTAACTAAATCAAAAATTTTGGTAATGGATTCCGCAGTTTGTATTCACTTCTCTCATCTTTTTCAAGGTCTAGTATTTTAGAAGCAAAATAAACATCATGTAATGCTAATCCTATATTATATGCTAAAATCCTTTCTTTATCGTTTTCTCTCCCTTGAACCTTATTCAAAAGCACGTTAGCAAATTCATCAAAGGCTTTGAATTTTTCAAAGTTCTTGAAATTCATTACATGAGCTGTGTCATCGGCAAATATTTTATCAAAAAACAAATCGCAGTTTTGAAAGCCTCTCGTATGTATTGGAACTACTAAGACTCCCTCATCAAACCACTCGTCTTTCCCTAGTATGTCGTTAGTTACAGTAATCCCGGAGACGATAACATCTGAATGATTGATTAAGCCTTTAATCGAATCGACTATCTCAAATGAGACGGTATTGAAATGTTTAAATCTGTCTATAAACAGTTCGGCTTGATCTTTGTATTTTAAGAGCTTGATGTTGTACTTCTTGTTAGGCTCAATGTCTAAAAGACATAATAAAGTGGCACGAGTAGTATTACCAAGTCCAATAAAAGAATATGTTTTGGCTTCTTTTTTTCGAAGGTGTTTTATGGTTGATGCAGCAACAGCTCCTGTTCTCATGGCTGTTATCCAATCAGCGTCCATTAATGCTAGAAGAGAGCCAGTATTCGAATCATATAGTAATATCTCACCAGAAATGGAAGGAATTCGTCCGGGATATCTAGAAACTGTTTTTACTCCAAACCGATTTATTTGAGGAATAAGGCAGGGCATTGTATTGAAAAAAACATCCCCATCGTGAAAGCTTATACTTGTTTTTTTAGGAAGAAATACTTCATATTTCATTCGAAGAGCACTCTCCACCCAGTTGACACACTCTGCGGGAGATATGTTCTTTTTTTTTATTTGATCAAATGTGATTATTCTCATAATGTTATAGATGTAAATTAAGAAAGCCGTCTATCAACTTATTATTATCCTTTTCGTCTCTTATTGCTAATCGAATATATTCGTGTTTGTTAAATCCCTTCTTACTGCTGCAATCTTTTATGAAAATATTGAAACGGTCTAAAAGTTCAATGGTCACTTCTTTCGCAGTATGCGGAGGCAATACTTCGCATAATATATAGTTTGCTTGCGATGGAATAGGTCGTAAAAAAGGTATTTTTTGTAGTGCATGAAAGAATCTCTTTCTTTCGATAGCTATTGCCTCACACCCATTAATATATTGATTACTGTACTTACCGATAATTTGCATAAAAAACTCAGCAAATGAGTTGATATTCCAAATAGATAATTCTTTTTTTACATCTGAAGTTAATGTAGTATCGGCACTAAACATAACGCCTAATCTTAGACCTGGGACTCCATATGATTTTGATATACTTTTTATGACTATTAGGTTGTGATATTTTTCAAGAATATCATTATTTATGAGGGTATTCTTCAACGAATCATCTGAGAAATCAACAAAAGATTCGTCTACCACAAGTCTAATTTTCTTTTTATTTGTCCATTCACATAAGTCCAACAGTCCAGAGTACGGAATAAAATTACCCGAAGGATTATCGGGATTTATTAACAAAAAATTGTCAACATTCGTATTATCAAAGTGGCTTATAATATCTGAAACCGTGTAACTAAAATCTTTATTTGTCGGTCTGTAAATTTCTAGTTGATCTGATGATAACCTATTGGGATATTCTTCAAAAGTGGGGTAAACTATCCCAGATTTACCGTCTATAACTGAAAGAAGTGATTTTATCAACTCTGCTGCTCCATTTCCTATTAAAGAGTATTCCCGATTGACATTAAACATTTTGGCAGTCAATAGTGTGTTGACTTCCATGCCTGAAGGATAATTTCGGAGTAATTTTTCGAAGTTAGCTTTTAACTCAGAGTTAAACTTATAATCGGGGAAATAAGGATTTACCAGATAACAAAAATCTATCATTGATTCATACCGCCAATAGCCACCATACCTTTTCTCAATTTTTTTTAATCGTTCTTCTTTATCTGCGAAAACAGATTCTGCTATGTCCAAGTCTTGGATGTCATCTATTTCGTACCACTTTTCTTTATTTAATCGTAATGCCTTAAGTTGTGGCTTTTCCAAGTATGCAATAACTTTCAGTACCTGTTCATAATATTCATTTTTACCTAAAGCCTTTAAGTAAGCATCTAAAAAAGGGATATAATGAGAATTGGAGAACTCTTTACTGAACTTATAAATATTGACTGTTTTATAATATTCCGATGTATCTTGGTGAACAAAATCTTTTGCAGATATAAATCTACATATATGGTCATCTTTGTCTAGAACTAATGAGGTTCCATCCATCCAATTTTCATATTTTGCTACAAGTGCAAGATTAGGGTGTTTATTAGAAATTATTTTATCTAATACTAGATCTTCAAAAATCAAGTCAGATTCTAATAAAATAGTATCATCTTCTGAAAGGTAACTCTTAGCAAGAAATAAAGAATATATATTATTTGTTTTGTCGTATATAGGATTCGAAACATATTCGATAGGTGTTTCAACAACAAGAGTTGAAATAAAACTTTTTAAGTTTTCTTCTTTATATCCAGTTACAATAACTATTCTATTTAAGTTATTTTTGTCCAATTGAATTAACATCCTTTCTATTAGTCTAACTCCATTGACATTAATCATACACTTTGTATTGTCTTTAGTTAGTCCTCCTAACCTCTTACCCATCCCGGCTGCTAAAATAATTGCTTGCATAATTATATTTTTGCTGTTATCTATTCCAAATATGATTTGACTATATTTATTATTTCCTCACCACTCGACATATCTCAAACCCAAGCCACTCTTTATTTGCAAGTGTGCTTTTGCACATATATATGCTCACTCACCACTTAATCCAAATTATCCCAATACAACTTAATTGCTAGCTACTGATTTTGTCAAAGTAGAATGAAGCACTGCTTATAACTTCCCATCAATCACCTCTTCACTCAGCACCCCCTTCACATCATACACCACCCTGTTGCCATTTGTTATTTTGGTGATATCAAGATCATTGAATTTATTGTGAGCAACGGCTAAAATGATGGCATCAAATTTACCTTCGGGTAGGTTGTTGTGCAGTTCTATGCCGTATTCATGCTTAGCGATGGCGGGGTCGGCCCATGGATCGTGCACCGTTACTTCGGCTTTGTATTCCTCCAGGGTGTGTACAATATCTATCACTTTGGTGTTGCGCACATCGGGGCAATTTTCTTTGAATGTGAATCCAAGTACAAGTACTTTGGAACCTAGCACCTGTATTCCTTTTTTGAGCATCAGTTTTATTACCTGATCGGCAACGTACTCGCCCATGCCATCGTTTACTCTTCGCCCTGCAAGGATGATTTCGGGATTATATCCCGTGCGCTGTGCAGCCTGTGCAAGGTAGTATGGATCCACTCCAATACAGTGGCCTCCCACCAGTCCCGGTTTAAACGGAAGAAAGTTCCATTTTGTGCCGGCTGCTGTGAGAACGTCTTGGGTGTCGATGTTCATTCTGTTGAATATCTTGGCAAGTTCGTTTACAAAGGCGATGTTGATATCGCGTTGGGAATTCTCAATTACCTTAGCTGCTTCGGCTACCTTTATACTGGGTGCAAGGTGTGTGCCTGCAGTTATTACAGATGCATATACCTTGTCTACAATTTTTCCTATCTCGGGAGTACTTCCCGAAGTGACTTTCATTATTTTCTCTACGGTGTGTTCTTTGTCGCCCGGATTAATGCGCTCGGGGCTATATCCGGCAAAGAAGTCCCTGTTATATTCCAGTCCGCTTACTTTCTCCACCACGGGGATGCACTCATCTTCCGTAACACCAGGGTACACTGTAGACTCATACACAACAATATTACCTTTTGAGATGACCTTACCCACCGTTTCGCTCGCTCCAATAAGTGGTCGAAGTACAGGGTTGTGATTTTCATCCACCGGTGTGGGCACGGCAACTATATAGAAGTTACAACTGCGAATTTCTTCGATATCGGTAGTACAAACCAAACCTTTGTCGGTATGCACTTTGCCCATATCTATGGCACTTTGGAGCAGATCATCGGCCACCTCTAGGGTGCTGTCTTTACCACTCATGAGCTCATAAACACGTGTTTGGTTAAGGTCGAACCCAACAGTACGGTATTTGGTGCTGAAAATCCTTGCAAGGGGTAAGCCAACGTAACCGAGCCCTATTACGCAAATACGTGGATTGAAATATAATGATTTATCTTCCATTGATTATAATATTTTGCTACGTTATAATGTTAGATTTTATTTAGTTTTCAATAATTGAAGTATTGATTTTCTAAGTCTCATCTATTCTTTCAGGATCCACTCTATGAAATCAACGTTAAATATGATTTGTTGTTTGAGTGAAACGAGTTTCAAATCATATAGTGAATGAATAGGTGTGGATGTAAGAATAGGTGTAAACAATAGAATTAGTACTGTAATTTAAACTAAATCAAATCTTATAAATTCTCCAAGTACCACTTCACAGCCTCTTTCAGTCCCTGCTTCAGAGAAAACCGAGGGTCGTAGCCAAGGAAGTTCTTTGCTTTATCGATATTAGCCAGTGAGTGGGGAATATCGCCCGCACGGTTGGGTCCATGCTTGATCTCAACATCCGCAATTGCCGGGTCGTACTCAGAGAGATACTCTTTGAGATAGCCTACCAGCTGGTTTAGGGTAGTGCGCTCGCCATAAGCGGTGTTGTATACGGTATTCACCGCCTCGGGGTTGGCACTTTCCATGGCTAGCAGGTTCATCTGGATCACATTGTCGATATAGGTGAAGTCGCGACTATACTCACCATCGCCATTGATCACGGGCGACTCGTGGTTCATCAGCTTCTTCACAAACAACGGGATTACCGCAGCATAGGCGCCATTGGGATCCTGCCTTCTTCCGAACACATTGAAATATCGCAAACCGATAGTCTCTATTCCGTAGGTTCTGGAGAACACATCGGCATATAATTCATTCACATATTTGGTAATGGCATAGGGTGAAAGGGGTTTTCCAATCACATCTTCCATTTTGGGCAACGATTTGCTATCTCCATAGGTGGAGGAGCTGGCTGCGTAGACGAAGCGTTTTACTCCTGCATCGCGACTGGCGACCAGCATTTGCAAAAAACCCGATACATTGACTTCGTTCGATGTGATCGGGTCTTTAATAGAACGGGGCACCGAGCCAAGAGCTGCCTCGTGAAATACATACTCAATTCCTTCTGTGGCCTTCCGGCAATCATCCAAATTACGGATATCGCCCACCTGGAGGGTGAGCGAGTCAGGGTATTTTTCCAATAGGGGAAGCAGATTTTCAATCTTGCCGGTTGCAAAGTTATCAAGTACTCTTACTGTATGTCCGCGGTCCAACAGTGCTTCCGTAAGGTTGGAACCGATAAAACCAGCACCACCAGTAACCAATATTTTGTTCATTTGTTTCACTTTTAAACACACTTCGTGACTACCTGTCACATTGCATGAGAGGCAGCCACAATCTCCAAGCATACTAATTTGCAAAATTACAATAAAAAAACTATATCTCTAACCTTACTGGTTGTGAAAAAGAAAAAAGGGACAAGTACTTACATTTTTGTAACTTTGAAAAACCGGGCCTGACTGCTGTGAAAGCGTGTTGAAAAGCCGTTATGCGGAAATAAAGGCAATTAATTTGTGTTTATGTAATATTGCATAATAATTAAGTTAAAAAATAGTGAGGTGGTGTTAAACCCAAAACTAAAGAGGGGGCTGGATGCCCCCTCCGACAATTTATTTGTATTGCTTAAAATTGGTATCGGTGAGTTGAGTGATGTCAAATGGTGGTGTTTTGTAACCTTTGCTTGTTATCTCGTTTTTGAGATTATTAATCTGTTCCTGGGTTATTTTTATATTGGCTGTACCATAATCGTTGATTTGAAGATCTATAGGTGTGAGGAAGCCCCATTTCTCGAAGAAGCCCAGCAGGTTGATCTTTGAGATATTGCATGCGTTTCTCACAAAATCGAGATGCTGCTCACCGGGAGTACTTAAGTCGTTGGTGTTTCTGTAATGCTCGTAAAGGTCGTGGTAGAAGTGTTCCTGCTTCTCTATATGCACCAGATAGAGATAGAGCTGCCAGAAAGGTACCAGCCTTATGAAGTAGTTGCTCCCGAAATTTTCTCCGCCCAGATACCAGTCTTTGTTGGTTGCAATAATTTTCCGGTAGCCGTTGTCGTACTCATCTTCTGAAGCATAACCTTCTTTGCTCTCTCCCTTGAGCAGCCTACGGGCTGCACCCAGAGTCTGCTCTTGGTTGTAGAGAGCATATATGTTGTTGGTTACTTCCGTTGTTCCGTGCCACTTCATACCAGGCCGCGTTTGATTGGTGTGGCCAATTTCGTGTCCCAGCACCCACAGGCGCCTCCTGAAACCATCTTCGGAGCAGAATACCTCTTTGTACAATGTGTTCCGATAGACAGTTCTGTAGTCTGTGGCATATGCTGCCGGCACCGAATAGTCGATACGGATAAACTGGCGGTTTTTAAATAACCGGTTGTAATGGTATAGCCCCATGAACTCGTGCTGCTGCTTTACGATGTTGTCGATATAATTGGTCATTAACACGATATCGGTTTTGTAATCCCTGTAATCGTTCACATTCCATACAACATGTGAGTGCAGGCCCAGGATATCTATCTCGTTGCTTATGGCATTGTCGCGTATGGAGAGCCAGTCGGCAGCTGTATGCCTCCTGATATCGAAGTAGCCGTTGACCAGGCCGGTGGCTATGTGGATTTTTACCGACTGTTCATCAATGGCTTTCTGCTCTGTTCCGCTACCGGGATTTAACGGCAAGGGTTCATCAACATGATAGAATATATATATCAGACCCTTTTTAGTGGGATTAATGATATTGAGACCCTCGCTCAGTGAATAGGTAACCCCTTCGTTAGCGCTTTCGTCGTAATCTACTATATTGAGGCTCACCTCCCTGCCTTTCAGTTCGTCTACGAAGACAATAAGGTTCTCCTGCAGATCGCGGTAATAGATGCCGGAGGCATTGTCGCGCAGGCTGTACCTGGCAGTTTTTAATTCCCGGGAAGCATGCGAGGGGTGCTGGTAGGGGCGGTATTTTTGAATCCGGTACTCAGATTCGTAGCTGCCGGTGAATATTTTTTTTGCTATGTTTTTGAAAAAAGGGTCGGGGATAGCCTCTATCTGATCCATTGTGATGTTTTCTTTAAGCACGGAGCAGGCTTTGTCGCGGAACAGGGTCATATAATCGAACCGGTGGCGGTTGGTTTCGTAAAACTCAATTTCTCCAATAGATACCCTGTTCTGGTAGCCCGACAATACCTTGAAGAGTATTACCCGTGGTTCGGGAATAGGCTCATTGAAGGTTATGGTTTTGGGATTAGTGGTGCTTTTGCCGAAATCGTACTTCCCGGCGAACTGAAAGCTGCTGTTGCCTGCGGTTGTGTACCAAACCTCAACCTCTCCCCATGCGCCCCACCTGTTGCCGGAGTCTTGCCGGGGGTAATAGATGAAGCTTGCCAGATCGCGGGGTTGATCGAGAGTGAATTTTATCTCGTAGGGAAAATTTGCTTCACCTGATTTGGCGTTGAAGAATGTGGCTGGATCGCCATCGTAAGATTTATCTATGGTGTTGCTTTCCGACAGGTGGTCGGGTGCCCAGCCATCAATAATTTTGATTTTTGTGTACTGGGGTTCTATCTGAGCGGGTATATACTCCTGCTGAATCACCGTCAACGGCAGGGAGATACTGCCGCTTTTAATAAGTACGTTTGCACGGCGCTCCTCTTCGGCTTTGTTGCCTGCCACATCAATTGTGAGGCTTTTCTCTGTCTTGTTGAGGGTGGCCTTGCACCATGAACCGGCGGTGCCTTCAACAACGGCTGTGATTGAGGTGTAGATGGTTTCTTCGATATCTGTTTCGTAGAAAACCTTCTGCTTTCCCGCAGTGTGGGCGAACTCAATGGTTGACATTGAGCTGTCGGCCAGCCGGAGAAACTTCTCGCCAACATCAACGGGCTTGTCTTCGGGATTATCGTCGCTGCACCCAAGAAATGAGAACAAGAACGTGACTAAAAGACAATATTTCATCCATAATTGTATCATAATAATAAACGTTTGAAAAGGAGTTGCCCGAGCAACCCCTTTTATATGATTTTATAAATTATTGCATTTTACTGCTTACCACAGCGGGTTCTGTACGAGTAAACGGCTCTTCTGTATCTCGTTGTAGGGTACTGGGTAGAACAACATGGCTCTTCTCCAGGCTCTGTTCTCAATTACTGTTCTTTCGTAATAGCTTCCGGGACCGTAATTGTTGAGATAGCTTTCGAACCTCCCGGCGCTATCCCATTTCGCGGCAGGCACATTCATATTCATTCCGGTGAATACCAGCTGCTGATCGGGACCATCGGATATATCGGCAGTCATCCACCTCCTGATATCGAAGTAGCGGTTCCCTTCGGCAAATAGTTCCACACGGCGCTCTTTCTGAATAGCTTCACGCTGAAGTTCACGGTTGCCAATAATATCTTTTTTACCCTCTTCTGCAAGCTGCCTGTACCCGGGTATCCCAGCGCGCTCCCTTACTTTGTCGAGGTAGTCGATTATAAGCGGGTTGTTTGGATCGATTTCGTTCAACACCTCTGCATAGTAGAGATAAAAATCGGCGAGTCTGAACAGTATCCAGGGGCGCCCCCACTGTTTTAGGTTGGTGCCCTGGTTGAGCAGATTCCTGTTTTTGAACTTGTTCAGCATGTATCCCGTGCGGGGATTCTCCTGTGATGTATTGTCTGAACCACCGCCACGGCTGAAGAACACCCGGTAATTGTTGCCCAGCTTGTTTGTGGTGACATCCTGGTACCAGCTTCTTCCCTCGTAGATGACCGACTGGTAGAAGCGGGGTTCCCTGTTTGCATACATGTTGCTTATATGCTCATCGTATTTCTCTTCCTTCACATTCATGCGGGTGTAGTTTCTCACCTTTGAAAAACCAGCGGAGGTGTAACCTGAGTTGGGATCGGTGATTTCAAGCCCGTTTGCCATGAAGAACGCATCTACACCTTCCTGGAACAGCCCCACGTTGCCAAAGCTGCCGGTGGCAACATCACGGGGTGTGGTGCGAGGTTCCATATCGAGTGTTACATGGCGGAAGTTGTTTACCCCGGTGGCCCACAATATCTCATCGGTGAAATCCTGATACAGCCGGTATATGGACTCGTGAGGGTTGATCTCGCCATTGTCGTCTCTGATTACATGCAATGAGTAGCCTTTCGATTCAACATAGCTCAGCAGTGCCTCCAAATGTTTCCTGGCTGTTACCCACTTGGCGGGGTCGTAGTCGGGAAACAGGCGGGTACCGTCGTTATTGGTGACGGAGAGAGCTTCCTGGAATCCACCGTTGAAAAGAGGAGATGCAGCATATACCCACAGCCTGGCACGAAGAGCCAGTGCTGCCGTTTTTGTGGGACGTGCAATCTGATCAAGCACATATCTGTTGGTTGGGTTGCTGTCAGATTGGTTACGGAAGTTTGATTCAGGCAGATTGCCTGAGTTAATCACCTCCTCAAGTAGCATATCGATGTAGTTTATCAGTTCATCGAGCGGCGCCCGTGCGTAGTCGATACCGGGATCGGTGGGATCGGCCAGCTCATCTGCTATGGGGACGGGCCCGTAGAGCTCGAAGAGCTGGAAGTAGCTGTAGGCAATGAAATACTTCACCTCTTCTTTCATCCTGTTCATCTCGGTCTGGCTGATATATGTAGCATCAGCAGGGTTGCCCATCGATTCGGGTGCCATAGCCAAAAATATCTGTCCCTGGCGGATCACCTTATAGAGCGACCACCATTTGTGGAATTGCGCACTCTCGGCATTGAATCCCGAGGTCATTGCCGATAAACCGGGACCGCGGGCGGTGGTGACATCTCCCGACAGAATACTCCATATCCCCTTAAAACCGTCAGTAGCGTACAGCCCCATTTCAGAGTAGTTGGGAATGCACTGGTATACCTCTGCATACCATTGCTTGGTGTAGTTAGGATTCTTGAAAACTTCCTCTATGGTAACATTTTCTGCCAGTTCCTTGTCCACATCCAGGTACTCACACCCACCTAAAGCAAAGATAAGGGCAAGAGATATGAATAGTTTATGTATTAGTTTTATATCTTTCATAATCAATTATATATTAAAAAGTGAATTCCATGCCAAATGTCCAGGTCCCCGCTAGCGGATACCTTGCCCCTGAATTGGCTCCGCCAAGTTCGGGATCCCAGTATTTTATTTTATCCCACACATGCAGGTTCATCCCCTGTATGAACAGCCTTATCCTGTCTGCCATAACCCTTTGAGCTGCTTTTTTATCCATGAGGTATGAGAACTCAACATTCTTTAGTCTCAGGAACGAAGCATCCTTGTACCACCATGTGCTTGGTTCAAGGTTGTGATCGAAACGGGCCTCGTGCACCCTGGGATGCAGCACATCCTGGTTGTAGGGATCGGCGGCACTCCATCTGTCCAGCGCCTCTAGCCTTGCAGAGTTATTGTCCACCCCGTTATGAAACGGTATGAAATTCGATGTTTTAGTCAGCAGGTTGGCCGAGGTGCGCCCTACACCCTGAAAAAATATTCCTGCCGAGAAGTTCTGGTAATCGGCATTCAGCCCGAAACCGTATACCATCTGAGGAACGGAAGGATACATACCGTTGAGATAGGTTCTGTCCATGGAGTCGATAATTCCGTCGCCATTAAGGTCGCGGTATTTTATATCGCCCGGCGATACATTAGCCGCCGGTTTGGGCATATTCTCCTTGAGCACGTAACTGTAGCCGCCGTTGTGACGGTCCAAAATATCGAAATCGTCGTTGGTATAGAGCCCGTCTGCTATGAACAGTCGTGGCTGATTTATGGGGCGGCCGCTGGCATTCATATAATCATACATCTGTGGAATCTCATCTCTTTCCAGCACTTTGTTCTGTGCAAGTGTCATATTTCCTCGAGCGGTGATGTTAAGTTTACCGAAATTCTGCTTCAGTATCAACGCACTCTCGAACCCCTTGCTTTCGGTCTTACCAAAATTCTGGTATGGGTTTTGTCTGAACCCTGTGGCAGACGGGATGGTGACACGCTGCATAAGGATATCCTTTCTGGTATTTTGAAAATAATCGAAAGCAATGTCTATACGCCCACGGAGGAACCCGAAATCGACCCCGGCGTTGAACTTCGACTCCGTCTCCCAGGTCAGGTTGGGAGCCGCAAAAAGATACTCCACCCAGCTGCTTCCGGAGCCGTTGGAGGGGCCGCCGCCATCACCAAGGTTGATGCCATAGCTGTAGCTGTCGCCTCTCTGCAGCTGTTCCCTGTAGGTAAACCTGTTGCCCCCCACCACATCGTTGCCTGCAATACCATATGATACTCTTAATTTCATTTTGCTAAGGATATCATGATACTTTGTCATGAAATCTTCGTGAGAGACATACCATGCTCCCCCGACAGAGGGGAAGACACCCCACCTGTTCCCTTCCATAAAGTTTTCACTTCCGGTAGCACCGAAGCTCGCTTCAAGCATATACCTGGAGTCGTACTCATAAGCTACACGTCCAACAATATTCTGCTTCCTGTAGGGCAGCAGGTTTATCCCGCTCCCGATCTGTGTCTGCCTCTCTTTCTGATTGAAGAGCAGCAGTCCCGTTACGTTATGATTGTTGAACAGGCGGTTGTAGTTCAATGATGCTTCAAGGTAAATCTTCTTTGAACCGCTGTTAGTTATTGAGGCGGGGTCGCTGAGGTTGCTCCCTTCGCTGATAATATTCTTTATCAGGTTGCCGCTTTCTTCGCGGCCTATGGCGTTGTAGGTCTTGGCACTCTTGGTTCTCTTCATTCCCGAGCTAAAGTCGGAGTCGAAGCTAATGATACCCTTAGCATACAGCCCTTTGGTGATAAAGTCGAGTCGCTGCTCAATGGCAAGCCTGCTCTGCATCTGACTGTTCCAGGTACGCTGGTATCCCGAATGGTTGAGTAGGTTGTATGGATTATAGCGGTCCCACGCGGCAAGCTTATGATCTGATGCCGTTCCATCTGAGTAGTACATTGGTATATGATGCACCGGGAAAAGTGTAAGAGCGCTGAAGATCGCATCTGAGCTATTTCCAGGGTTATTCCTTTCCATATACTGACCGCTGATATCAAGTGACAGCTGTGTAGTTTCAGTGACTTTGAGATCGATATTAGACCGGATATTGTACCTGTTCAATCCGATATTGGCATCATACTCCTCAATGGGATTGGAGTTGAAAATACCCGATTCGGAAAAGTAGGCACCCGAGACAAAGAATTTTGCCCTCTCGTTGCCACCTCTCAGGTTGATTGTTATTCTTTGATTATTGGTCCGGTCCCTCAGTAGGTCCATCCAGTTTACCGAAGGATATAGGTCGGGGTCGGCACATGTCTTGAACATCTGCAGCACCTCCTTTGAGTAGATACCTTCATAATCTTCGAACTTGCCGGGGTTACCCGCGCTGTTCCACAGGCCCTCGTTGTACATTGAAAGGTAATCGTAAGAGTTAAGCAGCTGAGGCATCCGCTGAGGAGTAACTACTCCGTATTGTGCATTTACATTGATCCGGGTTTTCTGGGCGGCACCACGCTTGGTGGTAATAAGTATAACACCGTTGGCACCCTCTGCACCGTACACAGCTGTTGCCGCAGCATCTTTGAGGATGCTAAACTGCTCAATCTCGTCCACATCGATATCACTCATTGAGCGAGGTATACCGTCGACCAGGATGAGCGGGTTGTTGCCACCGGCGAATGAGCTTACGCCACGAATCCAGAAGCTGGCGTCGTCGTTGCCCGGCTCACCGCTGCGCTGTACAGCGATTATACCGGCCACCTGTCCCGCAATATTTGTTGTAAGGTTCCTGTTGGGAAAGCTCAACTCCTTGCTTGTCACAGAGCTGATGGATGACACCACGCTCTCTTTGCGCTGCTGCCCATATCCGATAACCACCACCTCTTCGAGATCGACATCGGTTTCGTCCATCTCAATGTTGATGATGTTGGCAGAGCCATCTATAATCCTCTCAACAGAGTTGTAACCTATATAGCGGACCTCAAGTGTGTTGCCAACAGGAACATTAATAAGGTAATTCCCGTCAACATCACTTACGGTGCCGGTCACTGTGTTCTTTATCATGATGGTTGCACCGATAATAGGTTCCGATGTGTACCTATCGGTGATTTTGCCCGTTACCTTTACACTGTTCTCCTGTCCTGTTGCCGGGAGTGAGAAAACAAAGGCACATAGGAACACCAATAAAGTGGAAATGTATATTTTTTTGTTCATATTATAATCTGTTTTATTCTATTCCTGTGAAATTATTTGCCAAAATCGGGATCTCTGCTCTCATCATACCCGATTTTAAGATCCGACACCTGCATTGTGTTGCCGGCACTCTTGTCCCAGTCGACAGGTACAATCCTTATATACCTCTTGGTATATGTGTTATTGAGGAGTATGGTAGCATCAACATTCGCTGCACCATCGATTTTGGCACCAGGGACAATTATACCCTCTTCCAACGGGTAGAAGTCCGTACCGTTATCACTTCCCAGTAGGTCGAATTCCCATATTCGCAAGCGTGCAAATGTGTTTGTGGAGCGGTGCCTGAGGAAAATCTGATTGAATTTCAGCGGCTGCTTCATATCTACAGGTATGAATATGTCGCCAACAGTTGCTCCCGGAGCCATGGCTCTTCCAGGCTTGCTCATGCTGATGAAAGAAGCCTGCCATACGCTGCCCTCATCGATCAGCAGATTCCAGTCGTTACCGTAAGCACCATCGGCATTGAGAGGATATTTAATGAGTCCCGGCTCATAATCGAATTCAAAAGACCTGCGCTCTTCAAGGTACCATGTAAAGACAGGCGCCAGCACTTTGACCGTCATCTCAGCCTTTACATTGCTCCCATCGGTGCTCATTATTGAGATTGTGACAACACCTCCGCTGACCGCCCTGATAAGTCCGTTCGGTTCAACATAGGCAATGTCGGAATTTGAAGATGCAAAAACGACATCTTTTATCAATGCATTATCCGGATAAACAGTAAAGTAGGATGGTTTGATCTGAAATTCTGCTGATTCGTTCACATTAATCCGAATCTCCTCTATGCTTGGGTCAAGCTCAATCTTCTGGACCCGGACCTGCCCGGTTACCCTTACCACACAGCTTCCCATGACCGTGTACTCCTTACTGCCGTCTGTTGCTGGCGATGAGGCAGAAATGATCAGCCTGGCTGTTCCGTTTTTCATGCCGGTTATTACCCCTTCACTGTTTACCTCGAAAATAGAGGGGTCGCTGCTCGAGAAAGTGACCTGGTTGTAATTGTTAGCGGTAGTCCCCTCTCTTGGAAATAGTTTATATTCCACCTTTAACGTCTCTGTTGACTTTACATTCAGCTCATTTTCTGAAGCGTTGGTGACAAAAATACCACCGTTATCCACACCCTCCACAACCTCACTGCTGTCGCAGCTTGCCATGAAAGAGAGTGAAAAGGCGATAAGTACGAAAAAAATTAAATGTTTCATTTGCATACATTTTCTAAAGTTAAATTATTCATTATAAAGTATTTACATTTTCCTGATGTGTAATCATTTATCAGAGTATTCAAAACTGCATGTCACGTATTATTACAACCCGATATGTTCACCTCCCCTTTCTTTAGGTTTGTTATCATTCTGGTTGTTACCATTTTTTCTGTTTTCAGCTGAATAGTACCATATTATTTTATCGGTATACTCTTTGCCATCTTTCATTGCTCTTGCTTCAATTATATTTTCGCCTTCCTTTAGCTGAACTTTATTGAATATGTAATGGACGGAGGTGGTGCCAATAGACCAGTCTGATATCTCCTCACCGTTTAGTGTTAATTCAGGCGTGCCGATATTGGAATAGACAGTCACGGTGGTAATCTCGTTCTCACGGATGGCTGCCCTTCGTTGCGTGAGATATAAGACCGGCTCTCTGCTCCAGTTGGCCTTGTACCAGTAAAAAGGATCTTTTTTTACTTTCCTGTCGAATGTGACCAGCCCTTTCATGTTGCGTGAGTAGACACCACCCTGTGCCGACATGGGGGTGGCAAAGTCGAACATATTCCAGATGTATGATGCCAGCAGGTAGGGGTGTCTGGCAATCACACCCCACTGTATCTCATGGAATTTTGTCCCCCAGGTCTCATTATATTTTCTGTTGAACCCGCAGCAGTCGCCGATCTCACCAACATCCTCTTTCTGGTGTTCGATATTGGCCTCTCCGCCATATTCCGAAAATATCACTTTATGATGCGGATACTCCCTTTCTATTTTTTCTGCCCACTCTTCAATATCACTTATTTTGCCACCGTACCAGCCGAAATAGTGGTTAATACCCTGTATGTCGGCATTATTGTTCGCGGTGGCATTGATGTTGTTGTAGCCGCTGACCGACACTGTGTAGCGGCCGGGATCTTCACTTTTTGCCAGGTCGTGCAACATCTCCGTAAGCGGGATAGTCTGTTCGAACGGCGAATAAACCTCGTTATGCAATCCCCAGATAAAGATGCTGGGGTGGTTGTAGTTTTGCCGTATCAGCTCCTTCATCTGCTGCATGGCATTCTCGGTTTCGTGAGTGGTTACTTCATTTACAAAGGGTATCTCCGCCCAGACCAGCAGTCCAATGCTGTCGCATTTTGAGTAGACATATTCCGCCTGCTGGTAATGGGCCAGCCGCACAGTTGTTGCCCCTATCTCTTTTATCAGTGCCAGGTCGGCATCATGCTCCCTGGTAGTTAATGCGCTGCCTTTGTCCAACCAGTCCTGATGCCTGCAGACTCCGTACATAGGATACTTTTTCCCGTTCAGATAGAAACCATCGCCCTGCCGGAACTCGAAGGACCGGAATCCGACCGGCTGCACCACCTCGTCAACAACCTCACCGTCAACTATCAGCTGGGTTACCGACTTGTACAAATAGGGATCCTCAACCCCCTGCCAGAGCCTGGGGCTTTCGACCTTTAACCTCTGTGTGACAAGCTGGCGACCCTGTGGCGAAGCGTTAAATTTTTTCATCTTTTTTACTTTGAGCCTGTTGGCTGAGTCGTAGATTTCGTTGACCAACTCGATCTCCTTGTGGGCGGTAGTTTTGTTCTCGATTTTTACTGTGATACAGGCATCTGCGCTTTCGCGGGAAACATTCTCCTGACTGATATATATACCTGGCGATGCATAATCAGTTACGGCAATATTCACCTTGCCGGTAGTGATAATCTGAATATCGCGGTAGATACCCCCGTAAACGCCGAAGAGTACGTTGTTTACCGGGATCACGTCGGCACGAGGCTCGTTGCTTACCTTTACAATAATTTCGTTCTCTCCTTCAAAGCTTAACAAGCGGGTTATCTCTGTAACAAAGGCTGAGTAAGCACCTTTGTGGCGCCCCGAAAACTGATTGTTTACATATACCTCGGCTACCGTGCCTACACCTTCGAACCTGAGGAAGACCCGTTTCTCTTTCATGCTGATATCCGGGGTGAAGCTCTTCCTGTACAAGGCGTCACCTGTATAGAACCGGCTTTGCGGATTCCTGAATTCAGTGATGTTGGCACTGTTCTGTTGCATGTCAACTGCATTCCAAGTGTGCGGAATAGATACTTCCTGCCAATGCCCCAAGGTTGGGTCCTGGATAAGCGACAGGCTGTTACCTGATAACGGCCCTTTTTTAAACACCCACCCATCGTTAAAGCAGGCAACCTCCCTGCCAAAGAGCATCGATCCACTAATCAGAAAGAGATAGAGGAGAAGTATATGTCTGTTACGTGAATAAAACCACATACTGTGTCTGGTAATGTTAAAAGTTTTTCATTTTAAATATTTCCGATCCAGCCATAAGGAAAGCGCCAACTCCATAGTCAGACGTCATCTCCCTCGTCACCTTCTTTGGATCGGCACCGATAGGCTGTACCCAACATAATTTCCCGTCCTCTTCAACTGACGCCAGAAGCGAGTTCCAGGCACATTCAAGCGGTTCCAGGTATTGCTGTTCATCAAGTATACCGCTATTTATCCCATATGCCAGGGCATAGGCTATAAGCGAGGTAGCACTTGTCTCCGGCGAGGGGTAGCTTTCCGGGTCGAGCAGGCTGGCATGCCAGTATCCCTCTTCGTGCTGAAGCTCTACAAGCCTGCTGGCCATTGCCTTGAACAGTCCGGTATAGAATTGCCGTTCCGGGTAGTCACCGGGCATGTTTTTCAGGAGATTGGCAATTCCCGCTATTACCCACCCGTTACCTCTGCCCCAGAAGATCTTCTCACCGTTCACCTCCCTCTTGCCAAGATAGCTGTCGTCTCTGTAGAAAAGACTTTCTTCCCTGTCGAAGAGATGATTATATGTAGCCCGGTAGCTCCTGTCCATAAAATTGATATATGACGTATCGTTTTCAAGTAATCCCATTGAGAGGTAGGCGGGTGGCGCCATAAAAAGAGCATCGCACCACGTCCATGTCTGTTTGTTACGGTGCGACATATCTCTGTCGGGAGATCCGCTGACAATATCTTTGAGCCTTTTTTTTGTTGACTCAATCATTAGTGGTTCCCGGTATTTTTTATACATTTCAAAATAAAACTGAGCTATACATAACTCATCTGCATGGTATATTCCATATCGCGGGTAGGAGATGAAATTTGCCGGAATCTGCCAGCTGCTCTCCTTACCCACCTCGTTATAAAGCCAGTTGTAATATTGTTCTCCCTTGCCGGAGAGTGAGGCCCAGTGTGTAAGCCCCAGATAAAATACGCTGTTGCCCCATGCTCCAATCCCGTAATCGTGCAGGTTGCCCGATGTTTCATAGCTGAAGTTGTCTATTTGCCAGTCAGCTACCCTGTTCAGTGCTTCGGCCACCTCTGCTTTATTGTTGAGAGAGTAACAATTATTTTTTTTCAGGCAGGAGGTGCATATAAAAAACGGGATCAAAAGATAAAAAACCTTCATCGCGAGTTATTTGTATTTCACCGGCAAATGTATGCAGTAGAGTGGGTTCTCATTTGCTCTTTTCGTCAGAAGTTTTGCTGGAAATGACTTTCCACAGCACTCTTTATCCTTTCATTGTACGAGAATGGTAGTTTTTTCTAACTTTGCTATTTGATAAGCTGTTGTAAGTCGATTTTATCTTTTTTATTACTGATCATGAGAATTGTACTGATGTTTTTCTTGTTGATGTTGTACAATGCATTTATCTGTGAAGGGGCTGATTTAAAATTCCACACCCTCTCGCCTAAAGATGGATTGAGCTTTGACGGTGTTATCGACATTAAACAGGATGGTCATGGATTTATTTGGATACTGCTGGATAATAACCTGTTCCGTTTCGATGGGTATAGTTACAAATCGTACAAGGCCAATTTTGTAAACGGTAAAGATACCACAAATTATTATTTCAACAATATGGCCGTAAACAGTGAGGGTAGATTGCATGTGGCCACATCGAAGGGGATATATCGTTTTGACAGCCGTTCAGACAATTTTGCACCACTATATAACTTCCTGCCGAACAATATTTTTATCGACAGCCGCGATATTATCTGGTTTACTGATCAGAACGGGCCGGCCTACCTTGATGATGAGCTCAACGCGGTTTATCCTTCTTTCAAAGAGAGAAAGTTGCCTATTGGCAGACGGCTTTTCAGCGAAGAAGGAAATGGATTGTACCTATCATCCTCTTTTGGGCAGATCTATCGTTATAACCGGGTAAGCGATGAGATTGAAAGCTGCTTCAACATTAACTCCGAGTTGGGGCACGATCATATAGTGGGTATTGAGATAAACGATGATGAGATGTGGATCCTTAGCAGTGCTTTCGAGCTATTCAGGATAGACCTGCAGACCTACCGGATAAACTATCGGTATAAATATACACAGGAAGAGGGGCTAAGGATCAGATGCCTCTATGTCCACGACGATGAGTCGGTATGGGTCGGCACAATGAATGGGCTATATGTTTTCACTCCTCATAGCAAGGAGATGAAAATATACCGGCACCGAGGTGATGACCTGTTCAGTATTCCTAACAGCTCTGTGTGGACTATAGTGAAAGACAACAACAGTAATATATGGCTGGGCACCTATATGGGGTCGGTTGCTTATGTTAATCCCGGTGAACAGAAGATTTTCGATACTTTTCTTGTCTCTTCGGATGGGCTGAATAAGGCACCCGTAAGCGGTTTTGAATTTGCCGGGGAGGATAAGCTGTGGATATCAACTGAAGGTGGCGGCATAAATATTTACGACATAAAAGAGTGTCGTTTCTACTATCTGGATCATATAGATAAGGAGAACAGCTTGTCGAGCAGCAATACCAAGGCAATGGTGAAAGACAGTAACGGGAACATGTGGATATCGACCTTTAGAGGCGGGCTGAACTGTTATGACCCTGATAAACGGAGGTTTATTCACTATCTTAATGATGGGGAGAAGGTGAGTGGGCCCTTATCAAACAATATTAGAAAAATTATTCTTGAGCCGGACTCCGGGCTCTGGGTTGTTTACCAGGAGCATTCTGCTACCATATCGTTTTTCTCTTTTCAGGAGAGGTCTTTCTCTCATTTCACGCCTGAAAAGCCGCAGGATATGAGAAGGGATTACATATATGATATTTGCCGGGGTAGGGACAAGAAAATATGGTTTGTCACCTCCCACTTTCTTTACCGGATGAATATTGAGACGAAAAGGTTTAAAGAGTACCCTATTCCTTCGGAAAACGGTTCATCGGCATCAGCAATCTGTTCTGATGATTACGGCAACCTCTGGATCGGCATGTCGGGGAACGAGGTGATACGGTTTAATCCCGAAGAGGAGATTTTTTTCTCATTTTCTGATATCATGAATAGCCATATCGCGGAGACCTATTCAATAATCTATAGCAATAATGCCCTGTGGCTGGGAACGAACGATGGTTTGTTCCTTTTTGATGTTGGGGCACGCCACTGTTCAGCCTTTAAAGAGGCCGATGGCACCCAGGGAGATATCTATTACCCGCTGGCGACAATGAAAGATAGCAAGGGGATACTCTATTTTGGTGGTACGAGAGGCTTTACCATGGTCAATCCGAAAAAAATAAGCAGTAATCCGGCAAAGCCTAAGGTCATATTCTGTGATTTCTATATCGATAACGAGGTTGTTTCACCTGATCTCTACCATAAGGAGCCGCGCTCACCGGACAATCCCCCGGAGATTGTGCTTAATTACAGGCAACTGAATTTCGGGTTTGAGGTCTCTTCCGACAACTATCTTACACCTGGCAAGAACCAGTTCAGGTACAGACTGAGGAATTTTGATGACCGTTGGTCAGTGAATGATGCACAAAACAGGTTGATACAATATACAAGCATGCCTCCGGGGACCTATTTTTTTGAAGTGCAGGCAGCCAACAACGATGGTGTATGGGGCGCTGTCTCAACAGTAAAAATTGTCCGCAAAAAAGCGCCATGGGCAAGTATGGCAGCCATAGCCTTATATTTTGGTGCCATTGTTATTATAATATTCTATTTTGTAAAAGCTTACAGAAACCGAAAACAGCTGGAGCTTCAGTTACAGATAGACCGGCTTGAGAAGGAGAAGAAAGAGGAGATTCACAAAGAGCAGTTGCAGTTCTTCACTAATATCTCGCACGACCTGAAAACGCCTCTCTCTCTGATTATGGCTACTACCAACCGAATGAAAGAAGAGGGAATGAAAGAGTATTACTATAATATACTTAACAGCAATTCGGAGCGACTGATGCGGTTGCTGAACGATATTCTTATGTTCAGGAAGGTGCAGAGCAATACAATAGAGTTGAAGGTAGGCCTTGGTGACCTGAACAAATTTATCCGCGACATTGCTTCAGAATTCAGCGAGTATGCCCTGAACAAGGAAATTGAGTTTATTGTCGAAGCTGACGAGAAGGAGCTGGAGAGTGTGCCTTTTGATCGGAAGGTGATGGAGAAGATTATTATGAACCTGCTTGACAATGCATTCAAATATACCGGAATGAAAGGGAGAATACGGCTAATTGCTTGCAGGGGCGGCTTCCGGTCGGTCTATAAGGACTCATACTGTATTGAGTCACCTGATTATTCGAAACTGTCCAGTGCGGATTATAATCCTCCGGTGCAAAGCGGTCCCGATGTAAAGGCCGGCCCGCAATATGGCAAAAACACCTTTCAGATTGTGCTGAGCGATACTGGTGCGGGTATTTCGAAAGAGTCGATAGATAAGGTCTTTGACCGTTACTATCGCGTGGAGACACTGGATAAGAAAAAACATCTTGGGGCGGGTATCGGACTGGCATTAGTTAAAAACCTAGTCATGATACATCGTGGAAGTATTGCAATTTATAGTCAGCGGGGTGTAGGTACCGATTTTGTCCTTAGCTTTTTGGCAAGCTACTCTTCCTGTAAGCCGGGGGAGATAGAAGAAAAAAATGTTGCTCATGCCGGGGTAACGGCGACCGTCGCTTCAGAAATGGATGAGGGGTTGCTGAATGAGAGTCAGCACCATTATCCGGCTGATGGAGATGTGAAACGGATATTGATTGCTGAGGATAACACCGACTTCAGGATGATCATCAAGTCATCTCTCGAGGAGCTCTACCATGTGGTTGATTTTGCTGATGGCAGGGAGGCACTTGAGTTTCTTGATAAAGAGAGCGTAGATATGATTGTCAGTGATATCATGATGCCCAACCTAGATGGTGTCGCTTTTTGCAAAATCATTAAAGAAAATATAGAAACCTCGCATATTCCCTTTATCATGCTCACGGCTAAGACTGGAACGGACAGCATGATTGAAGGAACTGAGTCGGGAGCCGACAGATACCTGGAAAAGCCCATAAATCTCACACTATTAAAGACAACCATCTCGAATGTGTTTGAGGGTCAGAAGAAGTTAAGGGATTATTACGCGAACAACTATTTTGCCAATATATCGGATATCTCTGCCAATAATGAGGACAAGCTGTTTTTGCGGACTATTGCCCAAATAATTGACAGGTACATCGATCAGTCTGATTTCGATGTAAACACCATTGCCGGGGAAATGATGATGAGTCGCAGCAAGCTCTATTCAAAGCTGAAGTCGCTTACCGGAAAATCTATTGTTGAGTTTGTCCTGCACTACCGTTTGCGCAAGGCAGCTTTACTGCTTAGTGAGAAAAACTGTTCTGTTCAGGAGGCGATGTATGCCGTGGGTATTGAGAGCCCGTCGTATTTCACAAATGTTTTTAAAAAGGAGTTTGGCGTTCCACCTTCGAAGTTCGCTACAAGCTATAAGAAAAGAAATTAGGGTTGAAAAATGCAAATTTATGAGATTTTCGTACAATTTTTGTATATTGGCATAGGTTTATTTGTATCTTTGCCTGAGAGATAAATCGCTGGGTGTGAATCTGAAAATTAAAAATATAACCTTAGTCCACAACTCTTTACAGGGTGTTAAATTTCGGATAATATCATAGGCCAATGGAAGTGTGATGAAATATTCCAAGTCTATTTCTTTGTTCTTCTTCAGATAATCGTTTACAAACTTAATTGTTGAAATTAAACCCTCCAAAAATGTGTCTTCATAAAAGTGAAGGATAACTATTTTTTTAAATCCGGATGAAGTCCTCTGTTAACTTTGTTGTTCTCATCTCATTTGATTATAAGTTAAAAAACAAAGTTAAATAAATTATCATTGTGTTACAAATAAATTGACTAAATTGAACTTAGGTTAGATAGCTAGTCAAGAATGATTTAACCAAGATAAATAATGAAATTGCTATTGCGGTAAGGTGTTTAACAAAAAAGTCTGTCGCCGAAAATATTGAACACCCATACTCTTTAGTTATTACAATTGAAGAGTATGATAATATTGGTTTAGAAGAGATTTTATATGATGAAATAAGTGCAATAAATGAGGTAAAAGCAGTGGCTGTTTTAGATACTACACTGGATAAATAGTTACTATGTTTGCAGATGGGATGCAAAACAACAATGCAGGATGTCGCTCATTGGAGGCTTCGCGCCTCCAGTCGCTCAGGCTGACCTCCGCAGTGTTTTTCATGGTTTGAGATAATAAATCGGTGCATAAATAATTGGATATTATATTTGTAACGACCAAGAAACAGATATTAATATTTCAACTAAATATGCACCACTATGCAAAAGAATAAAATTAGTTTCAAAGGGCAAAAGATTTTCATCGGGATTGATGTCCACAAGACAACATGGGTTGTTGCAATCCTTACAGAATCCGGCTTTTTGAAAAAGTATCCTCAAAAAGAATCGGCAAAAGAGCTCTTTGATTTTTAAAAAAACATTATCCTGAAGGCGAGTATCATGCCGTATATGAGTCTGGTTTCACTGGTTTCTCAACTTATTATGCATTGACAGATCTCGGCATCGATTGTATTGTAATACATGTGGCCGATGTACCTACCACGCAATATCAGGAAATGATGAAAACCGATAGTATTGATGCAGTCAAATTAGCCAGAGTATTACGGAAAGGAGATCTTAGACCTGCTGATACGCCAAGTAGAAATAAACCGTCAATCACTATTAGAAGCTACTAGAGCAATACGCCAATTAAGTCAAGCAGATAGATATAAATCAGGTTTTGATTTGTTAATGAGCATCCCAGGAATCGGGATTCAGGTTTCCATGTGCATTTTGACTGAAATCTACAATATTAATCGATTTCACAATGAAAGAGAATTTGCACATTATCTCGGATTAATCCCTACTTGCCATAATAGTGGGGACAAGAAATCAAATGAAGGAAAAACTTTTCGCGGCAATAAGCAACTTGACCCAATGATAGTTGAAGCTTCATGGAAAGCCACTCGTAATGATATTGGACTGGGAATGGCATTTAGCTCTTATTTAAAGCGAATGAAACCGCAAGAAGCTATCATAAGAATTGCGAGAAAACTATCAAATATTATATATTCGGTTTTAAAGAATGAGAGGCCATATCAACCTTACTGTTGGGATAAATAAAACAAGATAAAGATTATTAGACAACCTCATAAAACGACTCCTTTGTGGACACTTGATGAGTTTATAAAACTTCATCTTGCACTAGTTTGTTGCGTTTTGCCTATATTCTGAAGAAGTAAATTGTTACGCAGGTTAGCCTGTTTTAACTCATAGAAGTTTGTCTAATAGGCATACCGGACAACAATCTTTTTAAATATAATCCTATGCAATTACGATATAACAGTACTGCAATAGTTAACCACAATTATCCTGTTATGAACTATGGTAGTTCAAAAGGTATGGACTTCGATAGAGTATTGATTTACCCAACAGAATGATTTATAAAATGGTTAATAAATGGAGATTCCTTAGCTATAACGACTTTGTCTAAACTTTACGTTGCAATCACTAGAGCGAAACAAAGTGTTGCTATAATTTACGATTATAAAGAAAATGATAATGTAGAAGGGATCGAGAAATTAACAGGTGTAAATCAGGGACAATTGAGCCACTATGTTACAGGTAGAAGAAAACCTAGCAAAAAAACAGTAGATAAAATTAAAAGGGAATTACATCACTTTGCTGACGAAATCTCTCAAATAGAATTTGTTTAGTAAAAACTTTTAACCGCCGCAGGAAATTACTTGTGGCGGTTTTTTTATGATATTATATTTACCTGGTCGTAGCCATGACCGCTGTTTGTACTGCCAATCAATTGCGAATCCCAGATGAAAGTGGCTGTTGCAGACTCTTCATCAATAGTCATCGACAAACCTGCAGGTGTTTGAAACTCTCCCTCTGCAATCGTTATCTTGTTATAGTCAATGATGTAGTTGGAATATTCGCTACGGATGGCATTTTTTAAAATATCAGATATAGTTTTTCTGTATACATTATGCTGGTTGTTATAGCCGCGTTTTACTGCATCGTTAAGCGGAGAGGTTTTTTATATTATCCTGATTTTTAGTCTTATATATTGGTTTAAATAGATAAACATATTAACTTCACAATTAATTATAATAAAAAACAATCGAGGGTTAATACTACTCTTTGATATCAAGTTTAAATTAACACTGAGTTAAACATTAAGAAAAGCCATTTTAAAACTTGTAATACAATTTAAATCATGACAACAACAGAAACTATGCTAACATCAAAAGCACTCCCAGAGACCATCTTTGAGGCTGACAATGTATTTTTACATTTTATTTCATTAATAGAAAGTGACGTAACTACATATAAACTTGGAACAGATATTAGCGGATTAAATATTGATACTAAATTTACAAAAAAAGAAAATGGAAATTTTGAGTTAACATTTACACTTAAAGATGAAGATGTATTTGATATTAAATATTTCTTTATCAGACCTGTACTTTTACTAGCTGAAGGACTTAATATACTTATTCAAAATAAAGATGTAATTGGTTACCAACAATTAAATATATCCAGTCCCGAAAAGAAATGCAGAGTAGAGGTTAAAGCTTTTAGGGGAGATATAAATGATTCACTCTGGGTGCAATCTAAACAAGGGGCATATTTTAAAGTTAATGCATCACAGTTTGAACTATTTAATTCAGGAATAATTTTTGACATAACAACAAATAAAGATCAATCATCATCTTTCAAAAACGCTGTTTTACTTAACATAGATGAATCTCCTATCTTGTTTTATTTTGAAAGAATAAATGATAATCAAGGATATTTTATATTTCAAACTCAGACAATAATAGACTTTGATAAATTTGAAAAGGTTGTAAATGCAACAAGAGCTGCTTTAGGGCTGATTTCCGGATACTATATGGCTGATTCTGTATATTACATTTCTCTAAAAAAAGGCAAAGGTCTGTCAGGATTGACTTACAAATACATCAATATTAATGAAACAGTTAAACACAACTATCCACTTATCGACAAAGCCGTTTATAACAACATCTCAAAAAATGAATTAAATTTAAACAGTTCTCAATTTGAAGAACTTGTAAAATTATTATACAAGAATGAAGAATATCACAGAGCCTCTTTGCTATTAATTACAGCAGGATCAACAAAAGGAGTTTCGAAAGGTAGTCTTGCTTCCGTAGCATTAGAAACAATATCAGGAGTAGTTGGAAAAAACTTCACATCAAAAAAAATTATAACTGAAAAAAAAGTAAATTCTCAGTTATTATATGAACTCAGAAAAGGATTAAAAAAGACAAAGCAAAATATGACAAAAGAGCAATATGATTTAATTGAAGCCAAAATTAACCATATCAACACAATACCCAATGCTCAAAAACTCGAAGATTCTTTTAGATTACTAGATATTGAATTGGATGAAGAGGAATTGTATTGCTTAAGTTGTCGTAACAAGATACTTCATGGAGCTTTGCCAAAAAATAAAGAACTTAATATGTTAACTAGTGATGAGTTAATATTTCTTGTATCAAACAGATTAATTATGCTCAGCACAATGCTACTATTAAAAATGGCTGGTTATGGGGAAAACGTTGTTGATTGGGGTTTTACAGAGATTTCAAAAAGACGAGCTATTTTAAGGGGTGAAAAAGTACATGGAGGAAATGCTTTTCGCAAAATTTCCATTAAACAGACTTTAGTTGATGAAGAATAAAATATTTTATTGCAAACACTTATGATGTTAAAGATATTGTTAATATATTTTTTTAGTTTTAATTAAATGGATAAATTTGGCAAATAGTTTTAACTATAAGATTTTACCAATTACTTCTAAAACCCCTTATCAAAGTGGATCATGATTATTAATAAAAGAAAGGTAATTTCAATAACCGGTGTAACCTTCCCTATTTGTAGGACAGTTCCGAGTTAGACAAAATTATTAACTTTGTTTGGCATAGGAAATAAAATGAAAAAAAAAGTACAC
>ENA-UOOK01001080-UOOK01001080.1-fermentation-metagenome-genome-assembly--contig:-NODE-1080-length-36397-cov-12.964889_pt1 | contig 36397 bp, 49 predicted proteins | sample MGYA00245777_ERZ724023 | MGnify/ENA primary metagenome ERZ724023 (study PRJEB28704, sample SAMN03018312) | fermentation metagenome | biome: anthropogenic terrestrial biome; feature: soil...
CTAAACTTTGTTGCAATATATTTAGTTCATCAAATGGAGCTAATGCACCTTTAGCTGCTTTGGCAGCATCTTTAATTCCTTTGCCTAAATCTTTTTGACCTTTAGCAGCATCATCAGAAAAACCTCCTAAATCATCCATTACACCTGCGTAATCGTCTACAATGCCTACTTGTCTAGGCTCGACATCTACCTTTTTACCAGTTATCATTACGAATACCTTTTCTACGGCTGTTGCAATTTTGATTAGTAAATCTAAAACTTTTATTAATCCTTTAACTAGGGGTAGTATAACTACTTGAAGCCCCTTTCCAACTATGCCCATAAACTCTTGCCATTTTTCACCTAGAATCTTAACACTATGTGCCCAGTTCCAGTTGTTTCTAGCAAAGTCGCCTTGAGCATCCCCTGTAACTGCCATTAGGTACTGATACCTTAACATTACCTGTTCGGCTTGAGACATTTCTTGCCAGGATTTTCTTATTCCTTGAGACATTGCAAAGGCTTCTAGATTAGCTATATTCATGTTAATACCTAATTGTTTAAGTGGCATTGTTGCCCCACTCATACCAGACATTAGTTTCTGAAACATTTCTTCTGTGCCTAAGTTGTAGAAAGATGCCATATCAGCTGTTAAAAGTGTCAAGTCTTTAGACATTTGTCTTACTGCATCGCCTTGTATTCCTGAACTCTTTAGCATTGCTCCCATATAAGACGCGTATTTTTTAGCACTTAGTTCTCCTATACCGTGACTTTCTATCAGGGTTTTAGAAAACTTATCTACATCTCTCGCCATGCTACCAAACACAGTATCGGTTACGTTTTGAATCTCCTCTAAATCTGAAGAAACTTTTATAGCTGCCTTTCCAAAGTCCACAAGCGCTTTTGCACCTAATGTTATTCCTGCTAATTTGCCTAATGTTTTTAAACCAGTGCTAAAAGCCGATTGGAAACCTTTAAATTGTTTTTGGGTCTTATCCATTTCGGTTTTGATGCCCGAAAAATCCGCACCACCACGAACTATAAAATTGCTCTTTGCCATTTTCTCACCTGCCTTTTGGCATTAAAAAAGCACCTACTATTGAGTAAGTGCTTCATATTATTGATTTATAATTATATATCTTGCCTTAACAGAGGGGATAGTTATATTCCCTCCCATCACACTTTGATATGTTGTTACGCCGCCAAGTTCTCCATAGATAGTTACAATATCATCTTCCAGTACTCTGGCCTCTCCCTTTGGTCTTTTATATGTCACATAGATTATATCCTCTATTTCATCCTTAGTTGCAACTCTGTATATTATTGTATTTGAAGATCCTTCAGAAACTTGTATAACCTTTCCCTTAAAAACAGCTATTTTCCCTTTATATTCTTCAGGATTTCTTGCCAATTCTTTATATTCGTAAGTATTTGCAGCTGCTATATACGATTCCTTATTAGTTGTTTGTTCTAATGTTTCCAAATCATTAGGTTGCAAGCTTCCTAATACTGCACAAAATATAAAAAACATAATAAAAGATGTAACCATAGCTAAGGTATGATTCTTAAAATTTCTTTTTTTAATTATATCAAAAATAAGTTTTATTGTGGAATACAAAAATATAATTATGCAATCCAGTAATAAAGCTGTTAATATATTATCTATACTAAAACCAACAAGTAACAATATTAGTATATCAAGTATAAGTAATATAAATGGAAAACTCATCTTTTTCTTGGATGGTTTGCTGTTTTTATTATCGTTTGTATCATAATCATTAGATAAATCTGGCGAACCATATAAGCCCATACCAATGCCCCCTAGGAATATATATTTATCTTAATATTACAGAATACTCCTAAGAATTGCAAGTTTTTACATCTCCACCAAATAAATTATTAAGCATTTTTACCTGGTTAAGCATTTCTTCATCAGTCATAATTTTATTTTCTTGCTTAGTTCCTAGTTCATTTAATATTTTTTCTATTGGTACTTCTTTAGCCCATACCCATCTAGATATTAAATATGCCTGTATAATCATATTTTGATCTTTTTGTTTCTTTTTCCCCGCATAGATTTTAGCTGATAAATTTAATTCGTCTGGTGTCATCTCCCAAAATTCGCTCATGGGAACACCAATGGAGATGGCAAGCTTCTTGGCGCTCTTTATAGTAAAAGGCTCTCGCTCACCATCTCCTATTTGTTTTTTCCTTTATCTTCTTCCTCCTCAACTGCAAATACTTCGTTTAGAGATTTCCATAGTTCTTTTGTAACTGCAGTAATAGACGAATATTCGTCTATTAGATCCATTACCTTGTCTGGTGTAAGCTCCTTATCTTCGTGTGCTAGTCCAGCCCAAATGAGAGTGGCATATTCTTCCATAGTAAGCGTTCCGTTTTCAATGCCCTCTATCTTCATTATAGGTTTCCCAAACTTCTTTTCTATTAAGTCAATAGCCCTCATGCCATATTTAAGGTTACGTATTTTATCAAGTTTTATTGGATAATAACTCATTATTTATTTCCCTCCTCATAAAAAATAATAGGCTAAGAATTTAATCCTAGCCTGCTGTCCCTACAGTTAAGACAGGTTTACCACTAATTTTTACAGTTGCCCCAAAATTGATTGTTCCATCTACTTCAACATCTCCTACCTTAAACCCGGTTACAACTCCCTTAAATGCCCATTCAGCTTTTGGATTAGTAGGAAATGTAATCTTATAATCTTCGGCTAGACCTGTATCTAATGCGCTTTGCATTTCAATCTGTCCTGTATTTTCTGGATCAAAGAACCCTTCTATTGGGACTTCTCCGGCATCCTTAAATGCTCCTATAAATTCTCTGTAACCTCCATCACTGTTTAAAGTAGTAGTATCTATAGTATCCGCCTTAATCTCTATTCCGCCTATGGAAGTCAAGCCCGCAATATCTTTTGTACCTTTTGACAGCTTAGTTCCTAATGCCCTTGTTACTTTACCCATATTATTTTACCTCCTCAAAATAAATTGTAAAATCTATAATCCCTCTATTAACTTTAAGTTCATGTTCATACACTTCACAAATATTATTTATGTCAATATCCTCTATGAAAAACTTTTCTAATTGTGTTTGTGGTAATGGAATTAATAACTTCTCAACTTTTTTAGTCAAGGATTTCATATCTTTATACCTTGTTGCCATTATAGAAAACATAAAGCTTAAATGCTCTTGACCTGTGAATCCTTCAAGAGTTTTTATCTTTTTAGTAGTAATCCTTGTATAAACTAAATAAGGCTTTGTATGCCCTTCTGGTGCGTTTGTGGGGTATATCTCATTTTCAAGTTCAGGAATGTTATTTTCTATTAGGTTTCTTAATGCTACTTCCATTATTTTGGCTCCTTAAAGGTAGTTATATAGATGTTTGTTATGCCAGTAGGTTTTCGTTCTATATTTTCACCATCTAATATAGACCTGTCAATTTCTTCTACTTCATTTTCTATAGAAAAATCTTGTATTCCATCTACAGAATCAATGTAATCATTTATTATTTTCTTTACAGTTTCTTTGTCCATCTACTTCAACCCCCTAAGTTCATCAAAGGCAAAGGTGCAAAGTACCCCTTTACATAACCCCTTTTTTACTTTTTCTAATTGTTTATTCACATCTTCCTCTAAGCTAAACTCCTTTTTATTATCTCCGCTAGTAAATTTAGAAATTGCAATATTTTCACCCATTTATTTTAACCCCGCTTTCACTATTTCAGCATCTATTTTCTTTTGCATTTCACTTACTATTGTTGTTTCTACTGTCCTGGTATTATTTTTCAAAGCGCCATGCCCAAAGAAAAATCCAGGTATATATCTGCCATTCTTTGCAAAGAAACCATATTCTTGTGATATAGGATAGTATGATATTTTTTTCTCCCAGCGTGGGTCTTTCTCTGACCTAGTATATCCATGGTACATCCTAAATTGAGTATTTCCTGCTGATTCTTTTTGAAATATATGGTTCATGCTTCTATCAAATACTAATCTATATACTTTTTTGCCACGACTCTTATACGAACGCTCTCCAACCATTATAATACCTTTTTTCAATGCCCCTGTGTCTTCAGGGGCATTGGCTATGGCATCTTTAAGAACAGGTTTCACGCCTTTCTTAACTGCCGCTGTTACATGTCTTTGTGGTACATCTCCTATTTTTTCTAAATCTTTTAGAAGTTTGTCCATACCTTCTACTTTGAAATTAAATGGCATCTTATTTCACCAACCTACAATAACATAGTAATTCTCTATTTAACCCTTTAACATTTACAGGAGAGCCTATAATCTCATATATTTCCTCACCATGCTTAATTCTCATTTCGCTTGTGATACCATCTATATACCTCATATTAAATTTAACTTCTACTTTGTTATCAGTGGTTAAGGCTGCAAAGAATTCATTACCAAGTAAAGGATCCTTACTTGCCCATACCCCAGTTTTAAAAGGTATCCAATCGCCAAAGGGTTCTCCATATTCATCTCTGCCAAGTTTCCTTTGAAGAAAGTCTATTTTATGTCTATAGTTGCCCGGATTGATTTGTTTCATCATAATAAGACCTCCCTACAATAAATTCACAGAGTGCATACCTAGAATAGTTTCTACTACTTTATTTAAATTGCTTTTATCTACATACATAGACCTAGTATCATACATATCCTCAACTAATACATAAACCACTATAGCAAAGTCCTCATGTTCATCTACTTCTTCAGGGGTTAATCCTGTGTATGAAATAATAAACTTCTTAGATACATTGAGCATAACATCTAATTCTTGTTTCTCATTCTCTGATAGATATTCATATGTTAATCTTAAATAATCAGCTAACTCTTTATTTGTTATTTCGCTTACTTTCATTGGACTTCACATCCTTTTTAGGTTTCTCTTTCACTTCCTCCACATATCTAGCTTGGAGAAGGTCTTGGAGTATAACTTTATTGTTACACTCCTTTATTTCTCCTCTGTACATAGAAAAAGCACCTGAGAATCCCACCAGTGCTTTAACCTTCATAGTACCACCCCATTAAGCAGCTTTCATTGCAAGCTTAGCTATTTTTTGTGCGTTCTCGACTTTTGAATCAATTTCTATCCATCCAACAACTCCAATAGCATGTTGAGTTGCAAATTTTTCTTTTAGTACTTCTATTGAAATATCTTCTGACAATTTTACTGCTAAGCCTGACATATCGCCGTAGTAAATTGCAGTTTTTCCAGCTGCCATTGCTGGCATATTGTCAGATGTATAAACATCTTTACCAAATAATGTATAGCCCCATTTTGCTGTTGCATCCTTGTTGAGTATATAGTTACCATCGTCATCTTTAAGCTTCCTGATTGCTGTTCTTGTTGCCTTGTTCATAATCCAAATTGCTGGGCCTTGGTATGCATCAGGTACAGCTTCTTGTAAATCAATTAATTCATCTGCTGTCACAGCTGTTGCGCTTGCTGTTGTAACTGACTGTGTAACCCCTTTAAGTCCATCTATTTTATCAGCTGTGCCATTAAGCAACTCTTTTTCAATCCATTTTGATATGGAATCAGCCATGGCACCGATAACAAAGTTAACAATATCAAACTGTGAATTGTTAATAAGTGACTTCGACACTTTGCTTAAAACACCAGCTAAGAAGCCCTTTAATTCAATACTTCCAAACTTACCGGAAGTGGATTCAAGTTCTGTAAATTCTGTAGCATAAGCCATTGTAATACTTTGAGTTTTTTCATCATAATAAGGTATATTTAATGTTCCGCCAACATTGTAACGTGTAGCAAGCTGATATATAGGGCATATATCATATACCTTCTTTATTATTTTATTGGCTATGGAGGAAGGAATAACTGCCCCATTATCTCCTACGGTTAAATTTACATCTCCCGCTCTGCTCTCAACAATTCCCCTGATATAGTTAGCAAAGGCTCTTTCTTCAGCTTCTTCTGCTCTAAGTTCTTCCTTTTTCTTATCATCAACAACATTAAGGCTTAAATCTCTCGCCCTCTCCTCTGCCTTTATTGTTGCATCTATATCAGCGATTTCCTTTTCAAGCGCATTGAATTTTTTCATTTCTTCCTCGCTCATTGCTCTTGTTTCAGCCTTTGCCTTATCAAGCAAAGCCTGCATTTCAATCACTTTATCATTTCTTTGCTCTTCTAAACTCTTTAAATCTGCTCTAAATTCAGGTATTCTTATTTTTCTCATTACCTTTCATCTCCTCTTAATTTTTTAATTCTATTTTCAAACTCGGAATAGTCAACTGGATCCTTAGTTGTGTAATCTTCTATTACTGCTCGAAATTCGTCCCCTCTTTGTTCTGTTATGATTTCTTTATCTGCTCTTTGTTCGATTGAAGTTCCAACGTAGCAGGGCGACATTCTATCATCAATGATTGATACTTCAAATAGATCTAAATCCTCGACATGCCTTCTTGGAATATCGTCCGCTCTTTCTTCGAGTCTATCTTTATTTACAAATTGGCCGAAAGACCAGCCTTTCAATTTCTTTTCTTTCGCCTTTTGGATTACTTCTGCATCTGTAACAGTTGCTATCGCCCTTAGACCAATATTGTCCTCAAACAGTTGTATATTTTCATCTGTTGTAGACCCTAATTTTCTGTTTTTATCATGGTCAAGCAATAAGTCAATATTTTGTGCTCTACTTAACGCTCTTTCAAATGCTCTTGGCTCTATTTGTTCTACTACCTTACCACGTGGAGTTATAATAGGCTTACTATCTCTTCCTACCGCATTGACATATCCATCTAGTAAAACAGAATCATTGCGTATTTCAATCCTCAATATTCTCACCACCTTTCAAATCATTCATTTTGCTTAATTGATTAGTATTAGGAGTATAAATAGCTCCTGTTTTTACATCATATAAAACAGAATCCAGTCCTAACTTAATCCAATCTAATCCTAGTCCTGGTAAATTCTCCATAAATCTAACTTCATCAATTTGAAGGAAATTAGAATCAATACCAACTTTGTAAGCTTCAAATCTTTCTTTTAAATCACCTTTTAACATTTCTTTGGTATCAAAGGCAAAATAAAAAGAACTCTTTTCTTTTTCAAGAAGCAGTTCTCTATTTAAAGCACATTCTATAACTCTTAATACTGGCATTACTGCCATTTTAAAAGTATTTGTATATTCTTGGCTTGATGCTGTCCCCTTTATAATGTTCACGGCCACATTAAACAATTCGCATATTCCATCTGCATTGGATTTTTTGTTCTCGTTTAATTGCATTTCTACGCTTGTATTGCTAGCCTCTTGAAAGTCTAATCCATTATTTAGAATTACAACATTGTCACTATTGTTGCTGTATAATTTTCTCCAAGCCTCTTTTAATTTATCTATAGCATCCTGGCTTAATTTAGTAGGTGATTTAACAAAGCCTTTTTTATTACCGCCTTTCTTGACAAGTGTTTCCTCAAATACTAAAGAGTTATATGCAACGCTAAATATTAAATCGTTTTCTTCTATAAGACTAGTTCCCTGCGCTCCATCTTTAGTGTTTCTAAGTAATTTTATAAAATCATAAGGCATATACTTATTGCCCTGAACTAAAATATTATAGTCTTTGAAAATAGGATCTATATTCTTATTTATCGAAATATATTCTTCATCTACATAGTGAAGACTTATAACTTCATTCCTATATTTTCTTATATATGCATATCCGCCTTTCCCAAGGAAGTAATCAGCAATAAGGGCTCTCCAAAACTGTACTGCATCCAATGTATCTCCTGTATCATCATTTAAAAGCCTTGTTCTATTGTCTCCTTCGACCTCGTCTGCTTTACCGTTATTGGCTCTATACAATTTTATAGGTATCATTGATACGGTATCAGCTATAAAGTTTATGCAGCTTTTTACACTCGGAATATTTGAGGCCTCTTTCTTGGTTATTGTAGTTCCTCCAAGCAACGCACGTAATAATACATCATCTACGGCTGAAGTTGTTTCAGTTTCCTCTGCTCTTTCTTCTTTCTGCCATGGCCACCTCAATATATCACCACCTTTCCACCTTCAAATCATTTATTTATCTTTTTTATGGATATAAAAACTTTTAATCGTGTCTTTGTTTATATACAACGAATCAATTTTTTCAGCTACAAATAATTGAGTTGAACCATCAATGTAATTTACTACTATGTTCCCTTCAACTTTTATTTGTTTGCCATCTATTTCAATTGTCATTCTTTTTCCTCCTCCCTATCCAACTTGTACTGCAAAATCGCTCATTCCATATAGCATATCTTGCTGTAATAGATATATGGAATTTATTAGACTTACGACCATATCTACCTTTCCAGCAGACTTTTTCTTATTTACATATTTGTTTAAGTTTGTATCTTCTGTACACCTAGAGTTTTGGAAGTTTATTTCTAGCATAAGATTCTCTTCATATCTGAACTTCTTGTTCAAGACCAATTCTTTCAGTAACTTTGTAGGCATATGAAGTACGCTAGAATGTTGTTTTATTTCCACACACTCATATCCTGCAGCTTCAAGTTTTTGCACTGTACTTATAGCGTTATATCTGTCGTATCCTATTTGTTGTATTTCTACTCCATATTCCTCCTCTATACCTTTCAATTTGTATTGTTCATTCCCAATAATAAAGGCTTCTATAAAGCCATAATCAATTACCTCTCCGCCACATTCAAAGCATGAGCCTTGTCTTATTAGCCTTTCATAGTCGACCCCTTCCTTCTTGCTTTTCTGTTTCTTTTTATCAGCAGGAATAAACCCCCACACTTTACCATAAATAAAACCTTTATCCTCTGTTACCATAGTCAAAGCTGTATTATCATCACTTATAGATAAATCCATTCCTAACCATACTTTTTTGCCTTTCCAAAATTCTTTATCTTCTTTGGTTTTACATTCTCTGACCTTATCTATAGGTATATAGCCTTCTACTCCAAGACCTTTGTATTTTATGTTATTATGTTTGCAAAGATAATTTTCTCTCTTATTCTCATAATCAATAGCATCTTCTCTCTTTTCTTTAATTGCTTCAAAGATGTATTCATTAGTTACGGCCACAGGATTGCTTTGATAGATTACTAGATCCTCTGTCATCCATTTATCATCAACTAGAAATTCATCATCAGGCTCATAAAGCAAAGAAAAACGTCTTTTGTTATCCCTTAGGCCATCTAATACTTTTTTAGAAATATCTATTTCATCTATCATTCCATTATTGTCATTAGGATATTGAGTGCTAAGTATTATCCCTAGTTTATTAAATAGAGTTATCTGTGATGACCTCATTGCTTCTATTGGATAGCTGTCCATTGCCCCAGCTTCATCTGCAAGAAAAGCATTAGCAAGCTTACCATCCATCTTGTCCTCTGAATAAGCTAATGGAGTATATTCACTATCGGTTATTAAACACCTTATTTCACTTCTTAGAATCTTGAAAACTCCATCATATGCTAGAGCCGGAGATACTTTTATAATCTTTTTTAACGCTAATTGCAATTCTTTAGATAGTTTTAAATCGGGAGCAACAGAGAAAAATCTACTAAACTGTGGGTCTGTTAACATTAAGAGTATAAACATAACTGCTGCATAAAAAGTCTTAAAATTCTTACGACTAATTAGTAGCAATGCTGTTGTATAATATCTTATATCTCTTTTTTTATCATTTTTAAGCTTAGTGCATAAAGTAGCAATGATTAACAGCCAAGCATAATTCTCCATTCCTTCATCCATGGAACAGAGTAAATCGGGGTGAACCATTAGTTTTAATAGACTATTTATTCTATCAAAAGCCTTTTCATCCACATAAGCTTCTCCGTTTTCACCATTTACAATATCTATCCAAGACTGTGCCTGTTTCTTTACGTACTTTCCAACCTTTCTATTATCTTTTTCTATACACCATTCTGCATATTTGTAAGCTTTACTGTCTTTTATCATTAGTCCCTCAACACCTTTAGAAGTGGGTTTTCTTCCGTTTTCGCTTCTTTAGGTATGCTTCTTAGTGCTGCAGCAATGGTCATTACGTTTTCTTTCTCTATATCTAAAAGCATTTTACGTTTTGCTTGTACTTGTTTATCTAATGCAATAATTTGCTTCTGCATATTATTTTTCATTCGGTAATATGTGCTTAATGAAATTTCGTTTATTAGCTTGTCCTTATCTTCCGCAAGCTCTTGAATATCTCTATAAAAGGATTCTCGTTTTTCTTCAAAGTCCTTACATTCAGCTTGTAGCATACAGTATCTATTAATTACAGATTCATAGATTGCATCATTTTTTTCTATGTTTTTAAGTAACTTATTGATCCTCAAAAACTCTTTATGTGCTACTGGATTATCTTTAACCTCGGAGCGTTCTTTCAATGTCACACCTGTAGCAAGTGCTTCCTCTCCTCGTTCCCTCTGTTTTAATTCTGCTTTAGTTCTATGCGATTTTCCTTCCGCTTTTAAAACTGTAAATGGTTTTGATGGTGTTGGCATAGTCAAGACCTCCTCTCGTAAATAGTTTTCTTTTTTCAAAAGCTGATGTGGGAATATTTTATCTAAAGAGGTGGACACGTGGTATTCATGGGTTTTTATTTCTCATAACACCTTACCTGGGGGGATATCCATACATCCCCTCTAGGATGCTTTGTAAATGTTCCCTGCTTATTTCCCCTCTCTCTGCTTTCTCATGATACTCTGCAGACAGTGTAATAAGATTACTGTCCTCTAACCTTAAGTCCCAATCCTCTTCAATTGGTACTATGTGATGCACTTCTAAATCTGTGTAAATATATCTTGGTGGTTTTTCTCTGATTGATAGCTGGCATAAATAACTATCTCTTTCAACTATGTGGTTTCTTTTCTCTCTCCATCTTCTGGACCATCTAAATTTATTAATATCAGTTGGTTCCTTCTTTCTTTTAGGCTTCTTTCCGCAGTTAAATTTGCTGTCATGTATCCTTCCACAATACTTACATGACTTTAACATTTAAACACCTCATTTATCCCATAGAAAAAGAGCCTTGGTGTAGGCTCTTAAAATAAATCCATAAATTTTTAATTATTTTCGATTGGTTGATTTTCCATAGACACGCTTTCCTGTGGATTTAATGCATATATCTTTCTTTTTCTTTAAACGCCCATGGGGTTTCCTTCTAAAACCATACTAATACTGGATTATTTCCTTTCACCTTCCAATCCCTTTTGCATAAAAAAGCACCAGATTATTTAAAATCCAGTGCTCTTAAAATTTACATTTTTGTATACTATCATATTACCACTTATAATTAACCTTGTTTTAATCTAAAATTAAAATATCCTTAATATTTTCTATTATTCTTCTTTTTCTCATACTACAACCTTCCTCTGTTATATTAAATCTTTGTGCCACTTTATAATTAGGAACTCTTTCAAAATATCTTAGTTCAATAAGTTTTCTATCCTCTTCTGTTAGTACTTCCAAAGAATTATCAACCTTTTCTATTTGATTCTCTTTTAACTTTTTAATTGATTTCAGGTATTCAATTCTTTGTTCTTTGTTTAATATTTCATTTTCTACTGTAGAAGTTATTTTATTTGTAGCGCCTGTGGTTTCTTGGCTTGTATTAATTGCACTTGCACCAACATAAGTATTTTTTATATTCTCTATTTCGATTTCAATGTTTTTAACTTCTGCTTTTAATTTTTTGTAATTATACAATAGCCATTCTGCTTTTTTATAATTCATTGTCTCACTCCTTAGGCATCTCTCATATAATCCAATTCTATCTTTACTGTTTAACATTTTCTAATCGTGCCTTTACCGCTTCAAGTAACATGTTTTGATTTACTTCCTTATTTCCTAAGGCCTTCATCACATCTTCATCAATTGTGCCCTTAGATACTAAATGATGAATTATTACCGTTTCCTCCTGCCCTTGTCTGTATAATCTCGCATTAGCCTGCTGATAAAGCTCTAAACTCCATGTAAGTCCAAACCAGACTATAATGTTTCCACCATATTGAAGATTTAACCCATGTCCTGCACTTGCTGGATGAACTAAAAGAATAGGTATTTCGCCATTATTCCATTTTTTAATATCTTTTGAATCTTTAAGCCCTACAGCAGTTAATTTTTTAGTTTTTAAAAATTTAACTATTCTATTAAAGTCATGTTTGAAACTATATAATACCAAAACAGGCTTGCCGTTTGCGGATTCAACAATATCAAACAAAGCTTTTAATTTTTCTTCATGAATTTCTACAACATCATGATTTTCTGAATAGATAGCTCCATTAGACATTTGTAAAAGTTTATTTGTAAGTACTGCTGCATTAGCTGCTGTTATATCATTGTTGCCAAGTTCTAATACAAGATCCCTTTCTAATTGTTTGTATTCTTTTAATGCTTTATCTGGTAATTTAATTTCAATAGTATTATCAATTCTTTCAGGAAGTTCTAAATAATCCTTAGCACTCATAGAAATGCAAATATCCTTTATCTTATTTTTAATTTGCTCTCCTGCTCCATCTTTAAGTACCCAGTTATAAACTACATATTGATTCCTTTGCCCTGGATTGAAATACTGTTCTCTATAACTTGATATAGTTTTACCTAACCTTTGACCTCCATCTAATATATAAAGCTGTGGCCATAAATCTATTAAACTATTAGGTGCTGGTGTCCCAGTAAGTCCTACTATTCTTTTAAAATATGGTCTAACTTTTTTTAAAGCCCTAAATCTTTTTGCTTTAGAAGATTTAAAAGAACTTAATTCATCAATAACCACCATGTCAAACATCCAGCCATCAAAACATTCTTTAACAAGCCAGTCCACATTTTCTCTATTAGTAACATAAATATCTGCATCATCCGCTAATGCTTTTTCTCTTTCTTTTTTGGTTCCCAGAATCTTAGATATTCTTAAATGTTTTAAATGATCCCATTTTTCTACTTCTGTTGACCAAGTATCCTCTGCTACTCTTAAAGGTGCTATGACTAGAACTTTGTGTATTTCTCCAAGAAATAATAAGCCATCTATTGCTGTTAATGTACTTACGGTTTTCCCCATGCCCATATCAAGGAATAGAGCTACTGCATTATTATCTATAATGTGATTAATTGCATATTCTTGATAATTCCAAGGTTTAAACTTCAACTACTCACTTCCTCCACAAACTTCATTACCTTCTCAATAGAATCTATACATTCGACTCTAAAACCTAAGCTTTTTAATTCCTTTGCTCTATACTCCTGTATAGGTCTTAGTTTTTTACCTGATGCTTTAAGTTCAACAAAAGCAATCCTACCTTGTGGTAATAAAACAATCCTGTCTGGTACCCCAGACATTCCTGGACTAACAAACTTTAATGCTTTACCGCCTATCTTCTCTATCTCATTCTTAAGCCTTTTTTCAATCCTTGATTCTTCCATAAATTAATCACCTATTTTTTAGTGCGGATACAATGATACAATATTTCTATATATAATATAAATGCGTATTTAGGCATATATGTATATACGTGTACATGCCTAATTATATAAATATTACTTTATATATATATTTTGTATCATCTGTATCTGATACTATTATAATCATTGATATTACTCACTTTAAAGTGGATACGCTACTAGATACAGATGCTTTTTTTGTGTATCAATCGTATCCACCTTAAAATTAAAAGCAGATACAGAATTTTGGGCTAAATATTAATTTTGTTTCCGTATATAGGCTCTTTGTCTACCATAAACTTTACCAAAGCTTAAAGGGGAATTATTCCTTTCCCACTCTTCAAGTCCTTTCAAAATGTCATTAATTTCTCTGGACTGCAGAGGTGTAAGCTGCTTAGGATCACCGTTAAAAAGTTCTACCCATATTTCCATAACACATGTTTTATCTCTGCGCATAGTACCCTCAGATTGTTCTCCAAACTCGGTACCTTGAATATAATTTTTTCTTTCAGCTAATCCTAAGTTGTACCAATTATCTAGTAAGGGCTTATTAAGATATTCTTCAATTAATCCGGTCTTTGCGCTCTCTTCACTATGAGCTTCCTGCTGTTTAGCTGCTTCCGCCTCTTCTTCTTTACTTAGGTATAATGGTTCCCCATCTTTCCATATTTCTAAAGCCTCAGCCCATATTTGATCAATTTCATGATCTGTTAAGTCTTTGAATACATTTTTACAATGCGGCATAAACCCAACATCTACTGGCCAAAACCTTCTGTTACCTGTTTTATCTCTTAAAAACTCTTTGTCATTAGTAGTACCAATAAATACACATTGGCGTGGAAATCGGCTTGTCCTTCTGCCATAGGCTACCCTATAGATATCTTCTGATTTACTTAGGAATTGTTTTGTAGCTTCAATATCTGCTTTCTTAGTAGCCATCATTTCGCCCATTTCTAAGAGCCATACACCCTGTAATTGTTCATAAGCTTCTTTACCACTTACAGTAGTTAAACTGTCTGAATACCATTCCCTACCTAACTTCTTAATAAGAGTACTTTTGCCTATTCCTTGCGGCCCACTAAGTACTGGCATATTATCGAATTTAATCCCGGGAATAAAAACCCTTCCAACTGCTGCTACTAATATTTTTCTGCTAATTATTCTTACATATTGATTATCTTCTGCCCCCAAGTAGTCCATAAGTAATGTATCTACTCTTTTTATTCCATCCCATGAAAGACTATTTAGATAATCCTTTATGGGGTGAAAAGAATGTTTTTCAAATGATAATGCTAAGGCATCCGCACATTTTGCTGTTGAGCTTATACCATAATACTTTTCTATATATTCTCTAAGCCCGCTATCGTCTGTATCATTCCAATCTGATTTATTATTTTTATTTCTCCATGGAAGCCCACCGATAACTACCGCCCTATTAGAAAATTCATTATATGCTATTTTACCTTTAAGCATTGGATCATTTTCTATTATTAAGTTAAAATTACTTATTGTATTTCTAATCTTGCCTTGCTCTGTATACGTTAATTCCTTTACCCATTCGGTGTCTACTTCTTTAGTATCTATAATGCCAAAGTCTTCTTGAGCCTTTTCCATCTTTTCTTTTCCCAGTGTCTGCATTACTCTTTCATCAGAAATAGCAAATTCACTCATTTTTGTGAATGAAGGTAATCTATTAGCTGGAGTATCTGTCTTTGCGTCTTCTTCATCTAAATATCCAAATTTATGAATTCTAACTAAGTCAAATGCATTACATAAGATATTGCTTGCAGGATCTGTCCCATGGTGGCTATAACTAAATTTATTATCGTAAATAACAACCCCACCAGTGGTACTTCCTGCAGCGTATGTGTATCTGGTATCATCCACACCGGGTATATAAATATCACTTAAAAATTCTGCTATAGCCTCAGTTATTGTATAGGTCCTACAAAAAGCACCTATAACACCTTTCTTAGTTAATGGATCCTCTTGCCTTTTAATATCGCTTGTAAGTTTGGCTCTGGCTCTGCTGCTCTCCGGCCAATAACTTACATCCTGCCATCCAAAAGTATATCTATCCAATACATCATCAGGATTTAACCAAGATCCATCCTGTATTTTAAATATATATTCTCCATCAGCACTTGTTGATGGCCAATACATAAGTCTTGATGGTTCATAAGTTGTATCATCAAACTGGTCTATGCCTAAATCATTCGCTATCATTCGGGCCACAGCCTGATACTCATCCGGTAAAACAGGTCTTGAAAGAGGTATTACTAATCTTAATCTTGGATTTTCTGCTGTATGTGTATGGGTTGAATACATGGCAACAGAAAATCCCCATAACAGCTCTATACTGCCCCATATGTCCACTTTAACATTATCTATGTCTAATGTTATTAAGGTTCTATTTGCAACATTCTCAGCCTTCCTATGGCCATTTTTTAATGTACCCCCCACAAATCCCCCAACATCTTTTATATTATCTTTATCAGTCTTAGACATTTTTTTATATTCAGCATAGGTTTCAGGGGTTCTTGTGGTATTTGATAATTTATCAACTAAATCCGACCAAAGTATACTTTTATTCTTCCAGTGGGTTTCTCTTTTACTTTTTCCAGTGGCAAGTGCTATCTGCCCATCATATTTAATTCCTGCATTTATTTTTATATCCTTTGCTTCATATTCCAAATTACCACCTCTTTTTAAGATCACTTTTTCGCTTTATCCTTGTTTTGCGTCTTAATCCAATCTATCTAGCACAAGAATACATATTTGCACCTTTACACTCTTCTAGATTTTTGCATTTCTCACAAGTTCCATCGTAGAATCTATCTTTATCAATTCTCAATTTTATTCCTCCTCTGGAAAATCTAAAGCATGAGTTAACTTAGTCCTGCATTTCGCACATAGCCAATACTCTGTGTATCTTGTACTAAGCTTTTTCCCATCATGAAATAATGTATTTGGTAATGATACTTTCATCACCGTGGATGTATCATGGCATGCACTACATATACAATTATCATATTTGCTCATTCGTGTTTTAAAGGTTACATCAAGTTTATCGTTCATCTTCAAACCTCCTTACTTCGCATTTTAATCATAATGCGAATTTATTTTAGGACTTAATCCTTCTGATAATAATTACACTCATATCCATCAGCTTTAAGTGGAAGTCCTGGTGCCCATTCTATTGGTTCAGCAAATATACTGTTAACTTCTTCAAGGGTTCCATAATTCTTTGGCACGTCCATTATTAATTCATCATGAACATGCATTACTATCGGATATCCTGCTTTTTCTACTCTTATCATTGTTACTCCTAGGCAGTCCCTTGCAGTGGCTTGTACTATATTTTCTACTAATTTAGGACCATAAGTATCTATTCTTGTCCATTGTTTAGAAGTTTGTTCCATACCTTCATAAGTTATTTTATCTCCTGAGAATGTTTCATGGGGTTCTATTTTAGGTCTTATATAACTTAGTTTCCTACCTGAAGGTAATTGTATAAATAAAACCCCGGGGTCATATATAAACTTAAGCCTATATTGCATACATACTGTAGTTCTTTCTTTAATAGCTTTTTTAGCAACCTTATCTACGTCCCACCAAAATTTAGTTATATTTGGATTAGCTGCTCTCCAGCTATCTACAAGCGGTTTTAATTCTTCTTCCTTTAAACCCATATTTAAAGCACCCATTGATGTAAGAGCTCCTACACTTCCGCCATAGCCAAGTGCTAACTCTGCTATTTTTCCTTTTTGTCTTAATGGATCACCCTTATGAATACTTTCTATTGGGACTTTAAACATTTGACTTGCTGAAGCTTCATATATTTTCCCATGCGTCTTAAAGACATTTAATCTCCATTGTTCTCCCGCAAGCCAAGCAATAACTCTTGCCTCAATAGCGCTAAAGTCTGATACTATAAATCTATTGCCATCTCCAGGTATAAAAGCAGTTCTTATTAATTGACTTAATGTATCTGGAATACTGTCATATAGGAATTCTGCATCACTAAATTTGCCTTCCCTTATGAAGTTTCTTGCATCATCTAAATCAGGTAAATGATTTTGTGGAAGGTTCTGTACTTGTACCAATCTTCCAGCCCATCTACCAGTTCTATTAGCTCCGTAAAACTGTAATAGTCCTCTTACTCTTCCATCACTACACCTAGCGTTTTGCATGGTCTCATACTTCTTAATTGACGTTTTAGCCATAAGTTTTCTTAACTCTAGCATTTGTATTACTTCACCGTTTTTAAAGCTCTTAGCCTCTTCTATGAGTTCAGGAATGGCTTTTTTATTTAAGGATTTAACTTCATGCCCAAGTCTTGCACCTATCCATTTTTTTATCTGTGTAGGACTATTAGGATTTTTAAGGCCAGTTAATTTTATAGCTGCATCCATTAGTTTTTTTGTATAATTTGCATCGCATTTTATAGCTTGTTCAATAAGTTTTAAATCAGTATTAACCCCTCTATCATTTATGTGTTGATCTAATTCCCACAGTCTTTGTTCCTTGTCCGTAGTTTCATATCTACTCAGTAACTTTCTAATTTCTCTTTCAACTTCAACATCCTGCTTATTATATTCTTTAAAGAGCTGCCATTTATCCATGTCGTGTTCAGGAAGATTTCTATTTCTACCTCCATTAGCTTTAGTTGGTTTACATGGCTTACAGAAGTATTGTATTAGGGCTTTACCTTCCTTCATTTTCTGTTTATCTTCCTCAAAGTTTAAAACCTTACCAACCATATCAAGACTTCCTGGCAATCCTAAAGTTAAAGCTTTTACCATTGTGCACTGCCATTGTTCTGGAGGAGCCAGTATATTTAAATATTTTGCTATAGCATTTCTTTCAAAATTAGCATTAAAAGCTGTTTTTATTGTATTTGAATCATCAAGTGCATCTATAACATCCTGCGGTAATTCTTCGCCTTGAGCAAAATCTATAACCCCTACGGGTTTATCATTAAAAGCATAACCAAATAGTAATATTTCAAAGTCAGGAGCTTCTACATACTTATATGCGCCCGAGGTTTTTATATCTATGCTGCTATACGTTTCAACATCAATTGCTAATGTATTCACAACTACTAATCACCTACTTATTATAAATTTAATGGGTAGGCTTTTTACCTACCCATTAATAGGCATTAGCCTAAAAAATCATCTTCAGCCGATTCTACAATGTCAAAATCATCTTCGGCTCTTGTAAATCCGCCAAGCGGTTCCCCCTCTTCTAACTTTTGTACATTACCAAGTCCTGCCGCAATGCCTTTATTTCCGCTTGCTGCATATGGATAAAAATTAAGAGTTAATCTTGCATAGCAGCCACTATATACTTCTGTAGCATCTAATATGGGTTGTACATTTTGGTCAACTACTCCTGGCTTAATTTTAGAATTTGCATTAAGAAAATAACTATTTGCATATGCTTCATCATCAGGTCTTTCTGCATCTCCATCTCTTAAAGGTGTTTTTAAATTTGCTGGTGCTTTACCGCCCCACTTGCTTTTTCCATTTTCCTTAGCTTCATCCGTGGCTTCCTTAATAGCTTTTAATGTTTCTGTATCTGTCTTAGGTACTATTACACTCACACTATATTTAGGTTCATTTCCTTCTATTGCATGAGGCTCAAATAAGTGTGCATAACTTAATCTAACCTTTCCTGTAGTTACTTTTGTTCCTGTCCTTTTAGCTTTTATCATAATAAAATCTCTCCTTTAAATTTAAATTATTTAAAATCTGCTTCTGCAGAGTTATAAACTGGTCTTTTATCATTCTCTGGTACTAAAACTGGTTTACCTTGTGGTTTTTCAATATAATCACCTATTAATTGATTTAATTTCTTTTTACCAACTATCTTCTCCATAGCAGTTAATTCCTCTAAGTCTTTAGGCTTATATATCTTATCCTCTGGATAACCACTTGCAATTAATACTTTAGCTACCTTATTATTATCTGTATATTTTCGATTACTCCTGCCTTCAACTACTTTAAAGCCTACGAACTCCTCACCTTGTAAAGCTTGTTCAAGAGCATAATCTTGTACATCTTTGGCCCATTTAATTAATTCATTTGCTTTAGATAATATATAAGCTATATCACCATTATCTAAAGTTGGGGGATCTTGAAAATCATACTGCGCAAGTTCCATATTCTTATTGGCTCTTGCTCTACAAACTGCTTTAGCTCTGCAAAACTGACAATGATCTCCTGCACAAAATTCCCCTTCACCTTTAAATGCAAGTTGGGCTGTTGGCTTTAATATTTCTTCCGCCCATTTAAGTAACTCATTAGCATCTACTTCATTAGTACTAATATTATCAAGCCTTGGCTGTATAATAGTCATTTTTACCTTTTCTATGTCATATAAGAAGCTAAACTCTGCTATGGCTCCAAGTGCATATAACATCATTTGTTTATTCCCCGCAGCCGATACTGGAACACCTTTGCCATACTTTAAATCACATATTTCCATTGTTTCATCTGCAATTATTACAAAATCACCTGTTCCAAATCCATCAGGAACCCATTCACTAAAATCAAGCTTCTGTTCTATTCTAAATATTGCGTCGGGCGTTCTTGCTTTGGCTTCTGAAACCTTTTCCATGCATGTATCTATATAGGTATCTATATAATCGAGCATATCGGGTGTATAGAGCTTGTTTTTTTTAATCGTTTTGTACTCTTTGTTAAATTCTTTTATGCTAATACATCCTAGTTTTTGCTTTAATACCTGCTCACCTAGTTCATGGGCAAGTGTTCCCTCTTGAGCATATTCACTTGTGGTATTAGGAAAGCCCTGTTCAAGTCTTGCACTGGGCGGGCAGGCAAGCCATCTGCTTGCTCCACTCGCACTCAGTATTGCATGTTGTGCCATTATAATAATTCCTCCGCCTCTTTGTATATTGCCGCATAGTCTTCTTCTTTTATATCAGGTACTTTAGCGGCTCCATATTTTTGTGTAAGAGTTTTAGCTTCCTGCTGCTTCCCTGCTTTAATTAATTTTGTAAATATTGCTCTAATCATTTCTTTAGTTATTTTAGAAGTCTCTTCTTTTTTATCCTCCTTTGGTGATTCTGTTTTATCCTCCTTTGGTGATTCTGTTGGTAAACTTTCTTCCTTTGGTGTATTAGTTACTTTATTTTCAACTTTTTTTACCCTTGTAGATGCTTGTACTACTTGTTTTGGCTCAGCTTTCTGTATAGTTTTAGTACCAAAGGTACTGATAAAGTTTAATAGTTCTTCATTAGAATTAAATTCTGCTGTGATTTTCATAATTTTTTTCCTCCTCTATATTCCTAAAAATATTTTTGTTTCATAGGCTTTAATATCTACTTTTTCAACTATTAACTTAGTAGCATTTTTTATATGCTGTTTATTAGCTGTATATCTTGAAAAATAGCCTATTGAATATGAATCATTGGTTGGTACTACTACCACATCACCCTCTTCTAAATCATCTATATCAGTTAAATATGAGTATTCCATATAATCTTGATAGCTCTTAAATTTAATCAATGCTACTTTCAAGCCTGTACCACCTTCTTTATTTTTTAGTTAATCTTACTGGGAGCACTAAATCTAATTTATTATCAGACTTAATCACCATTGGACTTATGTTAGAGTTAAGTTCTAAAGTAGCAGTTTCATAATTGTTAAGTGCATCAATTAAGTAATTTAGATTAAATGCAATTTCTAAAGGCTTTCCTTTCATACTTATACATAAGCAATCTTCTACTGCTGCTGTTTGATTATTAGCGCTTAATATCAATTCATTTTCTTTAAAATCTAATTTTACAAGTTTGAATTTATTCTTTTTATAGTCTTTTAAAATATCCAGTAGAGGTTTAGTCTCCAATACTACAGATGCGGTATGTTTATCTGGGATAACAGACTTATAATTGAAATACTCTCCCTGCCGTCTATTTCCTATTACCTCTAAATCTCCAAACACGAACTTGACATAATAGTCATTACAATAAATTTCAACTTCACCAGTATATTTAACTTTTTTAAGTATAGGTACTATATCGGCTGAAATTATAGCCTGTTCCTTAGCTTCAAAATTACCTTCTCTAACTGCTACCCTGCAACTATCACAAGCCGTAAACTCATCATTTTGTATACAAATACCGTTTAATACTGGTCGTTTTGAAGTTTCACTCATGGCATAATCACAACTTAATAAGTGGCTTAACCCACCAGCTGGTATTGTAGTTAGATAATTATCTACTTTTATAGGCTTGTCTACTAAATCATTAGTAGAATATTTTATTTTTCTTCTACCCGCAGTAATTGTACCCTCTGTTATAGTTGCATCACAGTATTTTGGAATAAGTTTTAAAACATCTTTATTAATTAAAGTTTGTCCAGGTTCGCCATAGTCATGTACTTTTTTGATTACTCGGCTTTTAAATTTAGTGTCTTGCCTTTCAGTTGCGGATATATAAGTTATCCCATTTTCATTTATAAAACTAATATTGTTAGCCTTGGATAACTTTAAAACTTCATGTACGTCATTAGAATATAAACCTATCCTCATATTTTTACCTCCCTATTTAAAAATTTTAGTTTATGCTATAATGTAATTAATTGTTTATTAACTTTTTGGACCCTCTGCAAAGGGTTCTTTTTTTTATGCATGCGTAATCCCATTGCTGTCAGTGCAGCAGCAACTGTATAATCTGGATTAATTATTGCAATATACAGTGCCATCCAGTTCTCTTTCATTTTTCTTCACCACCTCCAATGCTTGTTTAACGCTGTAACCTGCAAAATATAGCTTTACTACTTCTTGCAAATGCTTCTCCAGTAGTTCTTCCATAGTTTTCTACCTCCCTTCTTAAGCACACTTTTTAAGCGTTTTATCACATTTTTCTGCTATTCCTAATAACTCTTCTAGGCTTGTATACTTATTGGATTTAATTCTGTTAGATATAACATCTGTTACAACCATATCTGATAATCTTTCTGTTAAAGTAATACCTCTTTCAGCTAATAACTTTTTAAGCGTTTATGTCACCTCCTTTTTGTTTTAGCTCCCCTCCTGTGGTAAAATCTTCTATGAAGGGGGGCGATTGTTTTGTTTGAAATAAAAAGTCCTACTAAAAAACTAAAAGAAATCTGCTCTAAACTAGATTCTAACTATTCTATGCAAGTGCTAGATGGTGAACAGGTTATTTACCGTAAGATTAATGATAGCTATGATTTAGAAGTATCTGGGCTGAATAACAATCGTAAAGTTATGAATGCTACCATATATCTTTGGCAATTAAAACCTAAACAAAAAGTTATAGAAACCGTCAATAATATTACAACTTTTGAATCCCTAGAAACTTCTCTAACATATCTTGTGGAAAAATATCAAAGTTTAAATTAATAGTTGTTAATATTAAAACCAAATCTTCTTTGGATAAGTTCTTTGAAGCTACTAACTCTTGGAACTTATCTTTTTTTGTTGTATCATTGGTAATATATCTAAACCTTCTCATTTCTTCATGCGCTGCTAGTTCCATTCTCTTTACCTCCCTTCATTTACTTGTCCTCCTCGCTTAATACCACGTAGTAGGACTTTTTACGTGTGCCCATTCTTTGTAGCCATAAATCCGATAAACAAATTTTAAATATGGGCCATTTGCCTTATCACGTCTAAGCCCAACTGATATAGGCTTAATTGTTGCTCTCGCTTCTGATCCCCAGGCATTTAAAAAATTTTGAAAGAATTGCTCAAACATTTGTGTATTTACTCCTAAAGTTTCATAGCCTTTTACTTTTTCCGCGGTTATCATTTTTACTACCCTGCCTCCTTTCTATGCAGTCTTATATTTTATTGATATTTCTTTATAAGGCCCTCCCCTCCTTAGTTACTTTTTCTAACCAAGTAATAAACATCTGTCGGTTAACCAAAAACTTACTTCCTACTTTAAAACTTGGAAAGTCGCCATTGCTGTGTGCCAATTCCATAAGCTTGTCTCTTCCTATGCCACTGTATTCAGCACATTGCTGTATTGTCATTGTTGCTTTAGGCTGCTGTGGTAATGCTTCATGAATGGCATCCTTTATAATGCCTCTTAGCTGCTCTGGTGTAATATCCACTTACATTGCCTCCTGAATTAATAGGTTTTTTATTACTGGGATAACATTTTCGTAATACCTAAAACTCGGCACCTCTTTGTTACTATACTTTGACTTATCATGAAACCATTCCCCATATTCTTCAGTCTTAAGATTATTCGCTTTTGCTATCCTTCCAACCCTATTAGCCGTTATTCCTAATTGCTTTCCAACTTCCTCAGCTGTTAAAGTTTCTTCAGGCATCTCTGGTAATGGTATTAAGGGCTTGTCTGCTATAATTGCACTCGCATAAGAGTAAAGTACTTGTTTATAGGTTTTGTTTAAATCCGCCTGATTAGCTATTTTCAAAAGAATATTTGCTTCTCTAGCTTTGGCATTGCGGATACGGGCATCTGCAAGTTTTTGCTTTTCCTCTGGTGATGTTACTTGTTTTTGCTCCTTAATTGCCTTTCTCATATTGAAATATCCATAAACTAATTTTTCATATTGCTCCCATGCAAAATCATCTTCTAAAATTTTGAGGAGTTTACTATAACCACGTTCAGATAAAAGATAGATATTACTACTTGCATTTATAGCATTTTGGGTATATATTTCGTTATCCTTCAAAAGGATAGCGAACTCAGTTCCTTTTAAATCAACAATGTCAATGTAATCTTTAAATCTTTTTCTGTTTTTATTTATCAATTCATTAATCTTAAACAAATCTCTATCATGAATTATTGCAATATCTTTAACGAGCATTGACTTTTTACCTTCACCAAAACCTCCTTCAATATCATGAAATCTCATCCCTTCAACTTCTGTTAAGCCTTTTAAAACTAACTTACTCATTTAACTTGTCCTCCTTTCTGGTAATTTTTGTTCTGTTTTATCACCAATAGTTGTATTAAACGGTAAAAAAATATCTTCCAATGTACAATTAAAGAGTTCTGCCATTTTAATTCCTAAACTAGGGCTTGGCTGCTTATACCCCCCTTCCATTTGATACATCATGCTATCACTAATCTTTAGCTTATCAGCAGCTTCTTTAGCTGTTTCAAGCCCTGACTTTTTTCTAAGTTCAGTTATATGATTTGCCATATTCTTTTTCCCCCCCTCCTACAATATATTATAACTATTAGTGGTATTAATCAAGCATTATTACAACTGATAGTGTGATATAGTGAGCTATTTTCTTCCTATTACTCCTGATAGCTCTTATTATCTCAATTTATCACTCATAGTTGTATTGATATTATCACTCATAGTATGTATAATATTACTAAGAGTGATAATAAGAGGTGATTAAAATGTTGGGAAAAAAGCTTAAGGGTTTGAGAAGCGAATATAAAATTACACAAGAGGAACTGGCTAAGATTATCGGCGTTACTACTTCTATGATAGGTATGTATGAAACAGATTCGAGAAAGCCAAGCTATGAGGTTTTGCTTAAAATCTCAGAATATTTTAATGTCTCAACTGACTATCTCTTGGGTAAAACCGATAAAAGAACTAATATATCCAAGCCAAACCCCGACCCCTATGCTCCTATTACAGATGTAAAACAAGCCATGGAAATTATAATGGCACAGCCTGGTCTAATGCTAAATGGTGAAATTCTAGATGATGAGGACAAAATAATCCTTGCTAACTCCATCCAGATGGGGCTTAAGGTTGCCGAAGAGTTGAGAGAAAAAAAGAAAAAAGAAAATAAATGATGCGTGTGGGTGTGGGAGGGACTACGAATGATTAAGGATATTGCCAATGGACTTTTTGAACAATATAACACTAATAACCCTTTTGAAATATGCGACTACCTCGGCATAACAGTATTAAAGCATAACATGGGATCTAAACTGTATGGTTTTTTTCAACGTACAGAAGATAATATTGAAATACTCCATATAAACAATACTTTAGATGAATATATGCAAAAATATATATGCGCTCATGAACTTGCACACGCTATATTGCATGTAAACTTATCTATTGCTTTTTTTATAGATAACCCACTAATGGTAAAAGGTAGATATGAGATTGAAGCGGATAGGTTTGCAGCAGAACTATTAATCAATGATAACGATATAGACCTTACATATATAAACGGCATGACTATAGAACAAATAGCAGCTTATTATCGTGTTCCAAAGGAAATTATTGAATTAAAATTTGAAAGGAAGTGAAATACTTTGGCTGTAAAGACGAACTATTCAAAAAATGGGAATGACTATTATAGAGTAACAGCATCTATTGGTAGAGATAGTAAAGGCAAATTAATCAGAAAAGAATTTTACGGGAAAAGTAAAAAGGATGCTGAAAATAAAAGGGACGAATATCTAAACGGCATAAAAAACGGTCTTAATGCCGATTATCAGAACACAATATTAGGAGATTTAATGCACTCTTGGCTGTTTGAAGTAGTAAGAGTATCTAATAAGACAAAACCTTCTACATTCCAAAGATATGAAGGGATTTATAGGAATTATGTAATGGATAGTGAAATCTATGGTTTGATATTGTATAATTTAAAAACTATACAATTACAGCGCTACTATAACAAGTTATATAAAAATGGTAAAAGCAGTAACGTAATAAAAACTTTAAATAAATTGCTTAAAACATTCTTTAATTATGCCGTAGGTGAAGGTTATCTATTAAAAAATCCATGCAGTGGGAAAAGAATCGTAATCCCTGGTGAAGAGGAAACTCCTAAAAAAGAAGTTGAGACATTTTCAACAGAAGAAATATTAAAATTCAAGGAATTTATAGAAAATCATAGGCTAAAAGCATTATTCTTATTAGCTTTAGGCACTGGTTTACGACAAGGCGAGCTTCTTGGGCTAAAATGGAGTGATTTTGATAATGAATATAAAACACTAAAAGTTCAACGTAGTATTAAACAAGTAAATATAATTTCTGCAAATGGGGAAAAAGAATATAAAACTATTGAGCAGACTCCAAAGTCTAAAAATTCTATTCGAGTAGTTCCAATTCCAAGTAGCTTAATTCCAGTATTGAAAGAGCATAAAACACAACAAAAATTAGAAAAGGTAAAAGCGGGTCCATCCTATATTGAAAATAATTTTGTTTTTACAACAGAGCTTGGTAAAACTATAGATGCAAGAAATCTATTAAGAAGCTACAAAAGAATATTAACAAGAGCTGGTATCACTTATCGTAAGTTTCATGCACTTAGGCATACATATGCTACCAAGTTATTTGAAGCTGGTGTACCACTCAAAACAGTTCAAATGTTATTAGGTCATTCTGATATATCTGTTACTGCAAATATATATACTCATGTAATGCCTGAAGAAAAAACGCAGGCAGTTGAAAGGTTAAACAATTTATTCTTATAAATTTAGCGTGGGAAAACAATACCCTTTTTATTTTATCGTTTTTCAATGTGGGAAAAGTGTGGGAAAGCAAAAATATAAGCGGCTTACATTTTTGTAAGTCCGCTTGTATCAATGTTTTTGGTGCGCCCGACAGGAGTCGAACCTGCAACCTTCTGATTCGTAGTCAGGCACTCTATCCAATTGAGCTACGGGCGCATATATAGTTTTTTTAAATTCTAAATAACATTTTATATCTTAACATAAAGATGCCCAAAAATCAAACGAAAAATACTTATATAATTATAAGTTTATGGTAAACAATTATATTAATGAGTAGGCCATACAACATACAGCCTGTTCTTGGCGGAGAAGCCGGAATTCTAACCCGGCCTAGGGTAAACCCCTATTAATGCTCATATTTGACCATTAATTGATGCAGGAAACCTTGTCGCTCCCTTTGATAGGAGTTTCAAGGTTTCTATTCCATATGAGAGTTGCGTATTTTTTTTATTGCTTTAAAAATGTTTTTATTTTGTATTTTTCCTACATTCTTATTATAAACTTTGCACTTATATATCAAGCGAATGCTAATAATCTCCAATACCAATATAAATTTAGCTAACTAATAAGATTTAAAAATTATATATTGATTAGTATTTTTCGGTTCCATGGCCACTTACCTTGAAGTGCCAAACGGTCATGGTCTATCCATGCATACAATAGTTTTCCTTTATAAAATATTACAACTGAGCCTTTGTTTTTTCCCAATTCATCTATGTTTAAAACTCCTTGTGTTATTAAGGCTTGCACATCGTCTTTTGTTATCTTCATAAAAACACCCCAATACTTTATTATGCAAATTGGCCCATATTTTTCGATTGAGTATCACTTGGAGCCTAATTGCATTTTCCCCCATAAAAAGATGATGATCTGTGCAGGAATCCCAATTGCAAAAATAATCCAGATATTATAAGAAAGAAAAGATAAATACACACACATTAGGGTACTCCATACAAGTACAGAAATGATTAAAAAGTTTGTTCTTCGCTTTCCCCAAATAGAGTTAAACACCAGTAGAACAATACACGCAACAGGAATAGCATATATGTAAATCATCCACATATGTTGATGCAGCGCAGCAGAATACAATCCACAAAATACAAATGCAAGGGTGGCAATCAAAAATACTAGTGATATGGATAAAAGCGTAACAATCAGGCGATTATGCCTTTTTTGTTTTAAAATAGTCTGGGGAATTTTACCGTTTTCTTTATGTACATCTTCCAATAGATAATCCACGGTAACTCCAAACATATCCGCAATTTCTTTTAGGGTGATCACATCGGGTATCGATTGGGCACGCTCCCATTTCGAAACAGCCTTGTCAGAGTAGTTCAATTTCTCTGCAAGTTCTGCTTGGGTTAAATTCATTGACTTTCGTAAGTCAACAATATTTTTTGCAATAATACATTTTAAATCTCCCATTAAGTCACACGCCCCTAAACGAATCTTCATAAAAATTATACTATATTAAAAAATGGAAATCAAATCAATAATAATCAAGTAATTATGGACTCTACTGGCAGTAGAGTCGCATATTATCTTCTCTACTAGGCAAAAATAATTAGTAGATACCCGCATGCCTACTATAGGGTGATTTATCCAAAGACCTTAATATATAATTAATTAGAGTTTTGAATCTTAAGGAGGAGTAATTATGTTTTTTAGATGGGAGAACGACGTTATGCAACAATATGTAATAACATGCTGCTCAACAGCAGATATGCCATACGAATATTTTCAGGAAAGGTGCATACCATTTGTCTGTTTTCATTTTAATATAGATGGAAAGCAATATCCAGATGATTTAGGGAAGTCTATGCCATTTGTGGAGTTCTATAGCAAGATCTCTGCCGGTTCAGAGCCGACAACCTCTCAGGTTAATGTTCAGGAATTTATAGAGTTCTTTGAGCCAATTTTAAGAGCAGGGAAAGACATACTTCATGTTAGCTTATCATCGGGCTTATCTGGCGCTTGGAGTTCGGCTAACATTGCCAAAAATGAACTTTTGGAAAAATATCCAGACAGAAGAATTGAAATTGAGGATTCATTGGGGGCATCCTCAGGCTATGGTCTTCTTATTGATATGCTAGCAGATATGCGGGACAAAGGCGCATCCTATGAAGATGTTTATCAATGGGCAGAGAATAATAAGTTACTTATTCATCACTGGTTTTTTTCAACAGACTTAACATCCTATATAAAAGGAGGCCGAATATCTAAGGCTGCTGGATTATTTGGTTCCGTTTTAGGGATTTGTCCTCTCCTCAACATGGATGATACCGGGCATTTGATCCCGAAAGAAAAAATCCGGTCAAAAAAGAAAGTTATCCATGAAATTGTAGAAAAGATGAAAGTCCATGCACAGAACAATGTAAACTACAGCGGCAAGTGCTTTATCTCGCACTCCGCATGTATCGATGACGCCCGTACAGTAGCCGATTTAGTTGAATCTACCTTTCCTAATTTAAGCGGAAAAGTGATAATCAACAGCGTAGGTACTGTCATTGGCTCACACACTGGCCCTGGCACAGTGGCACTGTTTTTTATAGGAGATAAAAGGGTGGGCAGTGAAAAGAAAGCTTAAGGAAGGCAGGTCCTGTCCCCGCCTTCAAAAATTTCACACCCAATTTACACCCAATTTACACCCAAAATGTAGTTATATAAACATATAAAAAAATCAACGGTTACAGTTTCTATTCACTATAACCGTTGATTTTTTTATTCTTTGGCGGAGAAGCCGGGATTCGAACCCGGGCTAGAGTAAACCCCTACTAACGGTTTAGCAAACCGTCCCCTTCAGCCACTTGGGTACTTCTCCACGATGGCTTAAGTTATTAAAAAAAAATATTAAATGGCGGAGAGGGTGGGATTCGAACCCACGGTAGAGTTGCCCCTACGCTGGTTTTCAAGACCAGAGCCTTCAACCACTCGACCACCTCTCCTGATCGACACATTCTATATTATAGCAACATATTTTTATGGTGTCAACATGAAATGTGTCTATATCTAATAAGTTTATCTGGTTATCTTGTCACAGCCACCCATATATGGTACTAATGCCTTTGGTATTCTAACGCCTCCATCAGCATCTTGGTAGTTCTCAAGTATTGCTGCTACTGTTCTTCCAATGGCTAGGCCAGATCCATTTAGCGTATGAACATATTGGGCTTTATCCTTTGGAGATGACTTAAATTTAATATTAGCCCTTCTTGCTTGGAAGTCCTCAAAATTACTGCAGGATGATATTTCAACGTATCTTCCATAGCTAGGCATCCAAACCTCTATATCATACTTTAGTGCTGCAGTAAAGCCAAGATCGCCTGTGCATATCTTTACAACCCTATATGGTATATCAAGAATTTGTAGAACCTCTTCTGCATCTTTTGTTAGTAGTTCTAATTCTTTATAGGAATCCTCAGGCTTTGCAAATTTAACAAGCTCAACCTTGTTAAATTGGTGCTGCCTTATAAGTCCTCTTGTATCCCTGCCTGCAGAGCCAGCCTCTGCCCTAAAACATGCTGTATATGCCACATGCTTTATTGTTAGCTTATTTCCATCAAGTATTTCATCTCTATATAGATTTGTTACTGGAACTTCTGCTGTAGGTATCAAGAAATAATCTGTCCCTGCAACTTTGAAAGCATCCTCTTCAAATTTAGGAAGCTGCCCAGTACCTATCATGCTCCTCCTATGAACCATATATGGTGCAAAAATCTCAGTATAACCATGCTTTGTTGTATGAAGGTCAAGCATAAAGTTAACACATGCCCTCTCGAGCCTTGCACCTGCTCCCTTATAAAAAGTAAATCTTGAACCAGTAACTTTTCCTGCTCTTTCAAAATCCAGTATATCAAGATCTGTTCCTATATCCCAATGAGCTTTAGCATCAAAGTCAAATTCCCTTGGTGTTCCCCATTTTCTCATTTCTACATTATCCTCATCCGTATCTCCAACAGGTACAGATGGGTTTGGTATATTAGGGATCGTGAGCATAATATCCCCAAGCTCTTTGTCTACTACATTAGCTTTTTCATCAAGTTCTTTAATCTTCTCATTTAATTCTTTCATCTCAGCAATAAGCTTATCGGCGTTCTCGTTATTTTTCTTGAGCTTTGCAATCTCCTGGGAGTCGCTGTTTCTTTTGCTCTTCATGGTTTCAACTTCTGTCAGCAGGTTCCTTCTTTCCTCATCTTTTAAAACCACTTTATCTATAACAGATAAATCAAAGTCTTCCCCCCTAATTTTCATTGCCTCTTTTACGGCCTCAGGATTTGATCTTATTTTCTTTAAATCAAGCATAACTGCTCCTCCTCTATCAAATAATAAAAGCCTTCCATCCCCATACAAGGGACGAAAGGCTAATTCCGCGTTACCACCCTAATTGATAAAATATCAATCCTCTCTATGTGCATAACGGACACCACCGTACTGCTTAGTTTCTCGCAGCTCCTCAAGGATGGATTCAGTATAAGCAATCCCTGGTTTGCACCCACCACCAGTTCTCTTAAGAAAGTATTATACCTACTATTTCCTATCACAGGTTTAAACTATATTTGTTATTTATTATACCACAAAAGCATTTAAATAAACATACTTAAGTATTTTTGTATAAAAACTATTTACAATGTCCATGATTAAGATATAACGTAAGGGGGTAGATGTATGGATAGATTGGATATAATAGGGCAAATAGCAGATTTAAAAGATGTAGATTACAAAAATACACTTGGTATAGTAAGTATAATTGAGCTGCTTATTGAAAAAGGAATCTTAACTAAAAGTGATATTACCAAAAAGGCAAAGTTTTTAGATAGTCTAACAGTTGATGAATTGAAAATATTAAAAACTAGTGAAAAATAGTCATGGCCAATTGGCCATGACTATAATTTTATATCAAAAACTTCCCATCCTTATAGAAAAGCTTTCCATCTGCGTATATTTCTCCACCATCTCTCATGTCACAGAGCATATCCCAGTGAAGAGAGGATTTATTTTTGCTGCCAGTCTCAGGTATTCCGTCCCCTATGGCCATGTGTATTGTTCCGCCTATCTTTTCGTCAAATAACATATTTCTAGTAAATTTATCTATACCGTAATTTGTACCAATTGCACATTCTCCAACATGCCTTGATCCCTCATCCGTATCTAAAAGTGCATTTAAAAGTTCTTCTCCTTTTTTAGCTGATGCCTTTACAACCTTTCCTTTTTCAAAGGTAAGACATATATCTTCAATTTCTTTCCCTAAATATATACCTGGAAAACTAAATCTAATATGTCCATTTACGCTATCCTCTATAGGGCCTGTAAATACTTCTCCATCCGGGAAATTAACCTTTCCATCACAGTTAACCCAACTTCTGCCTGAAACTTTATATGTAATATCCGTATCCTTTGATATTACGTGTATAACATTTCTTGTATTTAAATATTCTACAATCCTCTGCTGCTCATTAGAAACCCTTTTCCACTCTGCTATTGGGTCATCTTTATCTATAAGACATGCCTTATATACAAAATCCTCATACTCACTTAAGGACATGTTTGCCTCCTGAGCATCTGCCTGAGTTGGGAATTGGGTTCCACACCATCTCATATCCCCATTCTTGGTTCTTTCATTATATATCTCTCTCCACTCTTTCTGACTTCTAAGGCTTTGAGTTACCTTTGTTGAATCAATATTAGAGAATTGCTTTGTGTTAAATTCTCCCCATAGGTAAAGATATGCCGTCATATTCTCAAATGCAAATTTGCTTAATTTAGATGGTGTATTAAGCTGCTCATCTGTTGCATTTTTATAAAATATTTCGCTTAAACCATCAAGCTTAATAAGGGTCTCAACTAATGCTCCCTGCAAAATTGCCTGCCTGTATGCTTCCTTTACAAGAGGCGCACTTACACTATTTGCGCCAATAAAAAGATAGTCTCCTTTTTTAATTCCTAAAGAATACTTTATAAGTACCTCTGCCATCTTTTCAACTCTCTTATCCATAATAGCTCCCTCCAAATATAATAATCTATAGTATGATTATACACTAATCTAATTTAAAATCATATTTCGTGATTTTTTATAATTCTAACGTATATAAATATATAAAGCAAACTTAATGGGAGGAGTTATAATAAATAAGCTAAAAAGACTATTGATGCTAATGATGGTAACAGTATTTTTAGTAACTGGTTGTAGTGCAAATATATTTGGCCTAAATAATAAAAATAAGTATGTATTAAATGCGTATTACAACCTAGAGGATAGATCCTTATTTTGCAGTCAAAAACTTACTTACAAAAATACTGAGGATATACCATTAGAAGAGATATACTTCCACATATATCCTAACGCTTTTTTAGAGGAAAATACTGCACCAATGATTGGAGAGGTTTCTCAAAACTATCCTAAAGGATTTAACCCTGGTTCACTAGATATTGTATCTATATGGGTTGAAGGGGAAACAGCCACCTGGGAGATCCTAGGGGCGGATAAAACACTTCTTTTGGTCAAACTTAAGAGGCCATTAAGGGTAAATAAAAAAGTCGAAGTTAAAATAGATTTTAATGAGAGGCTTCCTGAATCAAAAACAGATTTCGGATATTACCAAGGGGTAGCCTGTTTTGAAAACTGGTACCCAATAGTTTGCGTATATGACAATGATGGCTGGGATAAAAATCTAAGTAAAAAGATGGGAGAAGTAAATTACAGTGAAATATCAGATTATGTTGTGGAAATAAATCTACCACAAGACCAAACAGTAGCATCTACTGGAAAATGTATTAATGAGGAAGATAGTGGGAGTGGAAGAAAAAAGATAACACTTAAAGCTGATAATGTTAGAGACTTTACATGGATAAGCAGCAATAGGTTTACTACGTTTGAGAAAAAATCTGGCAATGTTTTGATAAAAGCATACCTTTTAGATGATAATACGGGAATGGGAGAGGAAACCCTTAATATGGGTCAAAGAGCAATAGAATTCTTCTCTAAAACATTTGGGGAATACCCCTATGATACATTTAACATTGCAGAAACATACCTATATGGTGGGGCCATGGAATACCCGATGCTAACATCAATAGGTCAGGAATTTTTTAAATCGACTGATAAAAAGCTTCTAGAGTCTGGCGTAGCCCATGAAATAGCTCACCAGTGGTGGTATGTGGTTGTAGGAAATAATGAATACAAAAACCCATGGCTTGATGAATCTTTTGCAACTTATTCAGAGGCCATGTATTTTGAAAAGTATTACGGAAAGCAAGAATTAAACGCAAGAATAAACCCCAAGATAGCGCTTATTAGGTTTAATAATTCCATAGGGGATTCCATGGATAAGTTTGATAATGCCCATGACTACAGCCTAGTTGTTTATCTAAAAGGTGCTTATATGCTTAATCAGTTTAGACAACTTGTCGGAGACGATAAGTTTATAGAAACATTAAGCAAATATTATAATACTTATAAATTTAAAAATGTAGATACAGAAGGCTTTTTAAAAATAGTAAGGCTTGTATGTGGCAGTGAGGCTGAAAGGTTTTTTATATTGAAGCTAAAAGAGGGTGGATGATACCTATATCATCCACCAAAATAGTAACCCTCTCCCCATTTTGTCATAATGTATTCAGGAGTTGCAGGATCCTTCTCTATCTTCTCTCTTAATCTTCTTACATGAACATCTACTGTTCTAGCATTTCTATCAGAATTGCTGCCCCATATAAGCTTTAATAGCTCCTCCCTGCTATATACTATATTTTTATTTAGTACAAGAAGCTTTAATATGTCATATTCTTTAGATGTAAGATTTATATCCCTATTGCCTTCTGTTACCACCTTTGATAGGGTATCTATGGATATTCCCTTTTCTTGTATAACTTTATCATAAGGGGTATAAGTATATTCATCCTTTCTTAATGAAGCATCAATAAACATTTTTAGTCTCTGCATATCAATAGGCTTTGATAGGTACATACAGTTTTTATTTTGGGGGTAACCAGTAGTATCTTCATTATCAATTAATAGTATAATATTTATATTATATTTTTTTATAAGTTTTTGGTAAGCTTTAAATTGTATTTCATCAAGTATTATTAGCTTATACTCTTTTAAATTTACTTTACTGAAAATATCGCTTTCATTATAAACAATATCTGCATCATAACCTTGTTGTTCAAGATAGAATTTAATTCCCTTTGCTATTAGTGGTTCACAACCTACAATTAGTATAACATCTCTCAACTACAGCATCCTCCTATTTTGATAACTCTCCCCAAAATACTCCTACTTTATCTTCGGTTGTTTCTGCATAATCTGGAGATGTTATAGCAATCTTTTTTCCAGTTTTAGACGGAACAAAAATAGTATATATGGCATCTGACACATTATCAATCTTTCCTGAGTCATCAGATACATATAAATCCTTTCTAAAAGGTTTTCTATTTAGGCTGTCTTCTTCCGTTGAGAATATAAGTTCTGGATTTCTTGGCAGCCAATAAACATTATAGGTTGGATTTAAGGTTATGTTAATCTTCTTATTTCTATCTAGATTATAAACCCATAATCCTTCCTGCAAATTCTCATCAGATAAAATAGCAATCTTATTTTTATTGGGAGAAACTATAAAATCTCTCCCATCTAATAGTATCTTAACATTCTTGCCAGAGCTATTAGCCGTATATATTTTACTTTTTAATCCTTCTTCATCTTGATCAGAAAATATAATCTTATTACCCCTTAAAAAGCCTACATTCCTGCATGCATTAAGATTCATATCGAGTTTTCTCATGTGTCCAGAGTCTACGCTATATATTACAATTCCCGGGTTTACTATATCTGCTGTCATTATAATATTTAATGATTGCTCATCCCAATCATAGGATGTAACTCCCGTATCCTCTGCTTTTAAAGGTGTAATATCTTTAATATTATTATTGGTGGTATCATATATATAAAGCTTATTTTTATCATCTAAATTTCCGGATATAAAAGATAAGTATCTGCCATTTGGAGATATTCTAGCATCTCTTATATTGTAAAACTCTATGCTGCTTTCTATCTTTTGTTTTTGGCCCTTTACATCAGTAATCCATAACTCCTCTAGCCCGCTCTTTCCTTGAACCTTTTTAGAGTAATATATATTTTTTTCATCTAAAGACCATGCTAATGCCTTCCCTGATGTATCAACCCTGACTAATCCCTCTATCCTATATCCTAAATCCTTATCCTCATGGACTACCTGCTTTTTTTCTTCCTTATTCATAATATCCAGTATATTAGGTTTATTAGGGTCTGAAGGAAATAGTATACTAAGAGCCAGTATGGAAAAAAATATGCCCCATAATAAAACAAGAGGTTTTTTCACTTAAATTCCCCTTTCTAAGATTCAGATTAGTGAATAGGTAAGAACTAGCAATATGGAAGCAACTTCTTCACTATTCACTCTTACCTTTTAACTATTATATTATCTATTATAACAATTCAATATGAAAAAAGACAGTTTCATCAAATGAAACTGTCTTTTAATAATATC
>ENA-UOOK01001081-UOOK01001081.1-fermentation-metagenome-genome-assembly--contig:-NODE-1081-length-36377-cov-64.757530_pt1 | contig 36377 bp, 37 predicted proteins | sample MGYA00245777_ERZ724023 | MGnify/ENA primary metagenome ERZ724023 (study PRJEB28704, sample SAMN03018312) | fermentation metagenome | biome: anthropogenic terrestrial biome; feature: soil...
TGTATTTTTGAAGAAAAATGATTAAAAATGAGGGTTATTAGACAAACTGCCGTTATGGGCAATCCTCTCTTCGCTAAAAATATCGATGAATATTTTGCCAACGGGGATTAGAAAAGGAAAAACTTATTTGTTTTTATAAAAAGAATTAGATTATTGAGATGCAACCAATTAACTTTAACGTTTGTTGGAATACCACGAACGAAACAGAAATGACAAAAGCCTCCGACTTAATCGGCATGAAAAGAAAGGTCAAAAATATGTTTCAGAGAATGAATGCTCAAAAACGGTCGGAATTGCCGAAACAGCGACCTAAAATATTTATCTGAAAGTAGGCAAATTAAAAATTAATAAAATGTTAATATTAAAAAGTAAATTAATTGTTACAGTAATATCAATACTAGTAATTACTGTATTTGTAGGTTGTGAAAAGGATTTATTAAATAGTAATAATCCTAATACATTACAAGAAGTGCAAGATTTGACTAACAGATATTTTGAGAATAATAATACAAAAGCGAAACCAAAAGGTAAAATTTGGGCAGCTGTTTGTCGAATAGCAGGTAAAGATATTTCAGGTGCAGTTACGGGAGCAGGAGTTGGTGCAGCTGCTGGTGCAGCTATAGGAGGTGCTGCAGGTGGCGTAGGTGCATTACCTGGTGCTACAACAGGAGCTATTGTTGGTGGTGTAGCAGGAGGAGTTGGTGCATCTCTATTTCAACTAGGAGAAGAAATAGGAGGAGGTAAAGGTTCAAAACAATTAATCTCATATTCTTCTAATCCATATGATTGTATTGGTGATATACATGCAGATATATTAAATATTGCTTTTAGTAACTCTACAGTATTTTTTGAAAATAATAGTTTGATAAATGATTCTGTTTTTATTTATTCCTGTTCAATGTTAACAAAGAAAGGTTTGTTAAGTGACAGTTTAACCTATTATGAAATCAATGATATAAATAATACGATAGACTATGTTGAAAACTATTATGATAATGAAGATTTAGAATCAATATTAATTAGGTTGCATAATGATAAATTAATATCAAGTGATATTTTGACTTTATTAAAAGAATATTTTTCAGTTATTTATATCATGGACGATTACTCAGTGTTTTATGACTATTCTATTGAATTTGAAGATATAATAATTAATGCTTCCGACATAAATGACATTGATAAAATAATAATTTTACTAACTGCATCAACATGCAGATATGACATAGATTTCTGGATTGATAATATTAATAACATATAATTATGAAATTTAAATATATTATTAGTGTATTTATTTTACTTTTTATATCTGAGTATTCATACACTCAAGTAAAAATTGATTTATCTGTTGGTACTGGAATCAGCTTTTTTAAAGAATACTCTATAACTAAACAAAATAATGATATTCTAAGTGCTCCTTTACTTTTTAATGTAGATGCTAGTGTAAGAATTTTTCATAAGAAAATATTTGGCAAAGTTGGTATAGCTTCTAAGTATAATATTGTATCAGAATCTAATATAGAAAGTAATTACTCAAATAATGGATTTGTGCTTGGTTTAGGTAGAAGGTTTTATCTGTTTGATGATTACTTTTTTGACTTTAGTTTTGGATATATATACCAAATGATGAGCGTAAATACTTATATAACAAATTCTACTGTTATGATAAATAGTAATAATATAGCTATTCGTGATGGAGTTAACCTATTAAATATAAATAAATATGCACATGGTTTATATTTTGAGTTAGGTCTTAAAACTATTGATAATTTGTTTATTACAGTATTTAGCGAATTAGATCTAAGTAAAAGTAAATGGAATTCTTTAAATGGTCACTTAATAGATTTAGAGGATGATTATTTAAACTTTTTAGGGGTAAAATTATTATATAATATTAATATAAAATCTTAAAAAGCCCATAACATTTTGTATAAGTAATGCCGAGTGAGTTGGTAATTTTCACTTTCTCTCTCCTATCGATGTTCATATCAGATTGTAAAGTGTGATTTTTGAAACTCGGCACTACTCATACAATTGACCGTTTTTTCGGGTAATTGAGCAAAAGCTGATGAACTGATGAACAGATAAGCTAATGTAATGATTAGCACTGTTCTTAATTTGTAAATTTTTGATTTCATTTTTTTAATTTTAAAGGTAAATACTATTTTTTGTTTTTCGTTGTTGAAATAATAGAGTTAAACAATTTTTTGATACTTATAATTGATGTGATTAAATCGCCTGTTGACGGATAATTTGTTGATTTCTCACATAACAGTAACCAATACTCTGTTTCTTCGGCTTCTTTGGCTGCAATTTTAAGTTTATGAATAAAATCGAGTTTGCTTTCTGCATTTTGAGCTTCTCGAACATTTGCTCCTATCGAAGTTCCGGATTTCAATAACTGACGAGCAATTATATACTTTCTTTTTTCTTCGAGCAGTTCGCAATAGACTATAATCTGTAATGCAAACTCAAAACTTAATTCTAATATTTCATTTCTTTTCTCCATAATCATATAATTTTCACATCACCACATCACCACATCACCACATCCTCACATCCTCACATCACAACATCACCACATCCTCACATCCTCACATCACAACATCACCACATCACAACATCACCACATCACCACATCACCACATCATCACATCCTCACATCACCACATCATCACATCACCACATCATCACATCATCACATCATCACATCATCACATCACCACATCACCACATCAACACATCATCACATCACCACATCACCACATCACCACATCACAACATCATCTAATTTTTAATAATTTTAAATGTTTTTACTTCTTTGTTTCCCTGAATTACTTTCACAAAATACGTTGCCGGTAAAAGATTGCTCATAACAATGTTTGTTTGGTTGCCAGTGATTTTTTCATTTTGACAAAGTTTTCCTTCCATGTCATACAATTGATATGATAAATTTGAAATTTCAAATCCCTCGATATGCAATGTGAGATAGTCGGTAGTTGGGTTTGGATAAGCCGTAAACGAAAGGTTTATACCCATGCCTTCTTCTATTTCTATTCCCGTTACTACAGAAATTTCGTATGGTTGCTGTACGCCTTGTGCCACAGAGCCGTTTGCTCCTGTATTGGTAGCATAAACAACCTGTCCAACTGAATAGCTTGCTGAACCTCCGCTACCCGAAGCATTTCCACCTGTGGCGTTAATGCTCTCTTGTGCCGATACAGTTGAAAGGGAAAAGGTAAACGTTAAAAGTATCAAAATTCCTAATGCTTTCAGCTTTCTACTTTCTTCTTGCACCTTTCTCCTCGTGCCTTTTTTGTGTCTGTGTCGCATTTTTGACCTCCTTTTTTGTTTATTAATTGTGAATATTCATTTTACTTATCTGTTTTTGTTGCCGATAATCGAATCAATTTACTTAACACAATAAGAGTTAAGCTTAAAAATCCAACAAATCCAATCGTAGAAACAATAATTTTCCACAAAATCTGACTGTCAATTGATTTAAAAACTGTAATCATTGATATTGCACATATTGATAAATTAATCCAAAAAGCAATTCTTGTTCTTCTTAATTTTTTCGCTTTGTTCAGTGAATTCATTTTGTCAAGTTAAATTTCTATTCAATTTTCAAATTACAATACCATTGTCAAACTACGCTTTTTTTAGCCTGAAGCATGACGTGTATTTTACGAAACAAAGATACAGAATTTTCCAAAATAAAGCTAAAAATCACATATCATTTTTACAATCCATCTCAAAAATAATTTTGCCTTTACATTTTAACCGATATTTTTTTAACTTTGCCAAAATTTAAAACGAAACTTTAAAATATGAGTTTTATTAATCCTGCCTTTTTTTGGGCGATGTTTGCAATAGCTGTTCCGATAATTATTCACTTAATTAATTTTAGGCGACATAAAACTTTATATTTTAGTAATACACGCTTTTTAGAAAATATTCGCAAAGAAACCAAAACAAAAACTAAACTTAAACAAATTTTAATTCTAATTGCTCGAATTTTAACTATAGCAATGCTTGTAATAGCTTTTGCAGGTCCTTTTATTCCAATAAAACAAGGAAATAATGATAAACCAAGCGGTTTAAACATAATTTATCTTGACAATTCATTTTCTATGGAAAATACCGGCAAAAAAGGTAAACTTTTTGAACAAGCACAACAAATTGCTCAAGAAATTGCTTACAGTTCGGCAAGTTCAGCAAAATATTTTTTAATAACAAATGATTTATTGCCTGAACATCAGTATTTTAGCGATAGAGATGCTTTTGTGAGAAATATTAACAAAACTTCTATAAGTCCTTCAAGCTATACGTTAAACGAAGTGGTTTTAAAGGCTAATGCTAATGTAACAAAAGAGCAAAATGCGAACTTGTATGTTATTTCAGACATGCAAGAAACTTTTGTAGAAAATATTTCTGCAAAATTAAATGATAATATAAATTTAATTTTTGTTCCCCTAAAAGCTGAAAAACAAAACAATATTTTTATTGATTCTGTTTGGTTTGAGTCGCTTAGCCATAGATTAAATATGTCGGAAACTCTTGTTGCAAGATTAGTAAATAATTCTGACGAAGCATTTTTTGAGCAATCTCTACAATTATATATAAATGACAGCCTTAAAGCTGTTGCAGGATTTAATATTGAAGCAGGCGAAACTAAAGACGTTGAAATTGAATATGTAAATACTCAATCAGGATTTATTGAGGCAAGACTTGAAATTACTGACTATCCGATAATTTATGATAATATACTTTATTTTAATTATAAGGTTTCGGATATGACTAAAATTTTAATAATAAATAATGAAAAGTCAAATCGTTGGTTAACAGCTCTTTATGCTTCGGATTCTGAAAATTTTGATTTAAAACAAGTTAAATTAGGAACAGAGCAAAATGAGAATTTCAATAATTATAATTTGGTAATTTTAAATTCATTTTCAGAAATATCTACAGGTTTGAGTGCCAATTTGTTGGAATATACCGAAAACGGTGGCTCTTTGATTTTTATTCCTGATAGAAAATTGAAAGTCAGTTCGATAAATTCTTTTTTAAATCTTTTTAATGCAGGAAATTTTACAGAACAAAGTATTCAAAACACAAGAATTGCTTCAATAGAGTACGAGCACGAATTATTTAAAAATGTATTTATCAAAAAAGAAAAGCAAAGCGAATTGCCAATAGTTGCAAATAGTCATAAATTCAATACATTTACTTCGTCTTCTGTTCGTAAGGTTCTTAATTTAGAAAACAATGCAACTTTGTTGGCTGCTGGAAATTATGGTTCTGGAAAAATTTATATTATTTCAGCACATGTTGATGAAAGCAATTCGGAATTTGTAAAATCTGCAATTTTTGCTCCAGCATTTTATAATATGGCATTAAACTCTCAGATAAGCAATCAGTTGTATTCAACGATTAAGGCGGGAGCAAAAGTAGAAATAAAATCCGATAAGGAAATTTTAAGCTCAGATATTTTTAAATTGACAGACAAAACAAATTTCGAAATTTTAACGCCACATAGATATGCAAACAAAAAAATAATTATTGATATTCCTCAACAAATTTTAAATTCTGGAACATATTCACTTTATAAAACTGAAGAATATATTTCGCCAATTTCGCTAAATTACGATAGAAGCGAATCTGTTTTAGACTTTGTAAGTGCAAGTGATTTAGATAAACTCATAGTTGAAAAATTTGATAATAAAGCAAAACTTGTTGACTCAGATAAAAGCGATTTTAAACTTGAATTAAAAAGATTTGCAGACGGCAAACCATTGTGGCAACTATTTGTTTTATTAGCTTTTATTTTTGTTTGTTGCGAAATTGCATTTATAAGACTTCTTAAATAAAACAGCAATATTTTTTACTTTTATTAATTAATTTCTTATATTTACAAAAAATGATTAATATGAAAACTAAATGTTTTGGCATTACTTGGAATTTTAAATTATTAGCTGTATTTATTTGCAGTTTATTAATATTTTTAAGTGCCTGCGAAAAAGAAAACGAAAACGAATTAATTGGAACATGGCAGTGTATTGGTTTTGGCAATACTCAAACACAATTTATAAGATTGATTGAACCTCAATATAAGGGTTATTATGAACTCACTTTTGTCAATGATAGCATGTGTGGAGCTTGGACGACACTAAACAGTGTTAATTGGTATTATCAAATACAAAAAGACTCAATAGTGTTTACATGTAGTCATGCGACACAAGTTTTAGAAAAATATGATGATGTATATATATTTGAAGATGCCATCAATAATGCATATGCTTATGAAATATTTGCACAGGAAAGACTAAAAATATTTTATAAGGGGAATGAATATAATTATTTATTATTTTATAAAGTGGATGAAATAACTAATCACTATGAAAACTAAATGTTTTGGCTTTGCTTAGAACTTTAAATTATTAGCTGTATTTATTTGCAGTTTATTTTTAAGTGCTTGTGAAAAAGAAGACGAAAATGAGTTAAATTTTTTTACAGATCTATCAATAATGCATATGTTTATGAAGTAGTTGCACAACGAAGGCTATGAATTTTTTATAATAGAAATGAATATAATTATTTATTATTTTATAAAATGAATGAAGCAAACTATAAAGAATAAAAAAAGTTTTTATATTTGTGCGAAAATTTTTTGTGAGGGGCCTCATAGTTCAACGGATAGAATAGCAGTTTCCTAAACTGTAGATCCAGGTTCGATTCCTGGTGGGGCTACTTTTGTCAGTTAAAAGCGATGCACTGAACGTAGTTGAAGTGTTAAAAGTCGAAAGTCGAAAGTTGTTGGCATGTGTCATGTCCTAAAATAGGTTTACACTTTAAAACTTAAAATATGAAAAAGAAAGATTCTATAGAAAAAGCAAGGCAGTATGTTGAGAAAGCCAAAAAAATATTAGAAAAAAATGGTAAATTTTATGAGGCTACCGAAACATATCAAAATAATAAATGTGTAAAAAGAGCAGGCAATAGGTTATGGAAAGCTTGCTTGATAGCTTTAGAGGCTGCGTTTCCTAATGTGGAAGGGAAAGGACGAATCTTAGTCGATAAATACAAAGAAGTAGCTCAGTGTGATAAAAAACTACATGATTGCATTTTCAATACTTATTATATAACATATTTAGCTATGGGTTACGATGGTACAAGTGTTAAAACAATAACTGATGTTGGTTTTGAATATGCTAATTTACTTATAGACCATTGTGCAATATTGTGTAATCAGCAAAAAATATAGGTGTTAAAATGTTTACCAAAAATCGTACTAAGAAAATTTTTGGTAAACATAATTTTCAAGCCTCAAAAAGTTTATTCCATTTTTCGTCAGGGGCTACGTCTAATATCCCGCCATTATATAACCAATAAATCATATAGGCACAAAAAGAACTTACACGTACTTTGTTTTTCTTTGTTACTTTCACATGAATACTGTCGGGTATTTTATATACTTTGTTTGCAACCTTGATACCGTCAATTTGAAAAACTTTTGAGTGAGGCTCTACGTTTATTAAAAAATCCTTATCTTCATCTTCAGGCTTGGCTTTTAAAGTTTTGTTACTCTTGTTTTTTATGGCAGCTTGTCCAAAATGCAATTGTAATGATGTTGTTAAGCACGCAATTCCAGCAAAGAAGAGAAAGTAGTCTAATTTTGTTTTGTTCACAAGAAACACCGCTAAAAATATGAGTGTTATGATTGCTAACAAATCACAAATATGGTATAGGTCTATTTTTATAAATTTTTTAGTTTTCATAACCTAAAAACGCTTTCTCTTTGCGTTTATTGCACATAAATTTATATTTTTATACACTTGTTTAACTTGCAGGCTTACGTTGTAATTTAAGCGAGGAATTAAAAAGTTAAAAGTGGATTTTTGATTTATTTTAGTTAAAACTTTCTGGAATTTAACTAAACACTAAAAACTCATCAACTAAAAACTAAAAACTTCTCAACTAAACACTAAAAACTTTTATTTATTTCCTGAATTTGTTCTGGGCTTAGTTCATTTACTTTGTTTAAAATCAGTGAGTTAATATTCAAATGGCACACAAATTCTAAAACTTCCATTTTATCAAAAGCTTCGAATAAAGATTTGCCAATACTTATTGCTCCATGATTTTTCATAATGCAAACATCTGTGTCTTGTAGTTTATTTGCAACTTCTACAGCAAGTTTTTCTGTTCCCATTAATTCATATTCTGATAGAGAAATTTTGCCAAGTAATAAACTTGCTTCGCCAGTTAAAGCTGTGTTTGGAATACTTCCTGCAACTGCATAGCTTGAAGCATAAACAGGGTGGGAGTGAACGATTGCAGAAATATCTTTACGTGTTTCGTAAATTTTTAAATGCATTCCACTTTCCATGCTTGGCTTTAACTTAGGCGTAATATTATTTTTATTGTCGTCAAAAACAATTATATCTTTCCATTTTATGCAGGATTTGTCGGTTTGGCTGGCAGTGATAAAAACAAAACCATTCTCATTTTTAAAACTAACATTTCCACCACTTGATGTAGTAAGACCTTGTGCGTAAAGCCTTCTCATTATTTTTGCTACTTCTTTTCTTTCTTTTTTAAACATCATTTTTGAAACAATTTAATAATTTCTTCTTCATTTGGTTTTATAATTCCTTTTTCGGTAATAATTCCTGTAATTAGTTCGGCAGGTGTTGTGTCAAAAGCAGGATTTAAAGCACCAGAGCCAGGATTTGTAATTTGCATTTCTTCAATTTTTCCTGATTTTAATTTTCCTGAACAATAAATTACTTCGTCTGCACTTCTTTCTTCTATAGGAATTGATTTGCCTGTTTTTGTTTTTAAATCTATTGTACTGCTTGGTGCGGCAATGTAAAATGGAATTCCATAATATTTTGCAGCAATTGCTTTTTCTAAAGTTCCAATTTTGTTTGCAGTATCTCCGTTTGCAGCAATTCTGTCGGCACCAGCAATAAATAAATCTATTTTTCCCTTAGACATATAATACGCTCCTGCATTGTCGGGAATTATTGCATGTGGTATATTTTCTTGTTTTAGCTCCCAAGCTGTAAGTCTTGCTCCTTGGTTGCGAGGACGAGTTTCGTCAACATACACAAATATATTTTTACCAGAATTATGAGCAGCATAAATAGGAGCAAGGGCAGAACCGTAATCAACTAAGGCTAACCAACCTGCATTGCAATGAGTTTCAATAGAAAAACCGTCTTCTATCAATGTGTTTCCAAATTCTCCAATCAGGCGACCATGTTCGGCACATTCGTCAGCAATGGCATGAGCTTCAGAAATTGCAAATTCTTTTGAAATTTTTGCAGCATCTAAAACTCTTTGGGTTGCATAAAATAAATTTACCGCAGTTGGACGAGTTTGGTCAATTAGTTTTTTGGCTTTTTCTAAACTTGAATACAAATCTTGGCTTTTATTTTCATAAATAGCTTGAAGCATGGCATAAGCCGCAGCAGCACCAATAGAACCAGCACCACGAGTAATCATAGTTTTTATTGCCATGCAAGTAGTTTGCAAGTTTTTACTTTTAAAAATTTTAAATTCAAAAGGCAGTTTGTTTTGGTCTATCATAAAAACTGTTTCGTTTTCTACCCAAATTGCCCGATAATGTTTATTGTTAACTTTCATTTTTTAAAATTTTAATCAACAATTGCTTTTGTAAGCTCTTCAAGCGAAAAACCTGCAAAATAATCATTGAAATTTAAGTCTTTTAACTTGTTTTCAATATTTGTATAAGTGTATCTAACGCCAATTAGTGCATTTTCAATTTCTTCGAGATTGCTATTGTTGCCAAAAAAAGTACCGTAAAACTTAATATTTTCTATCATGGAATTTTTCACATTAGCAAATACTTGTATTTTCCCAGCTGTGTATCTCGAATGTCTGTTTATATCAAACTTTGGCGATTTTCCCCAATTCCATTCCCAAGTTCCAAATTTGCTTGCTCTGTTTTTTTCAATTTCAGCTAATTCTTGTTGTGAAAAAGTATATTCTTTCATTGTTGGAAACTTGCGTTTCATGTGAGCAAGAAGTTTGTCAGCAAATTCTTCAACGCTAATTTTGTTTGGCAAATTTGGCCAAATATTATCAACAGCGCTACGAACAGATTTTGTAGCATTAGAGCTAATAATATCTTTAGGAATTTCTAAAGCTTTTGCCAAAACACTTAGTTCAGTGTTGAACAACAAACAGCCGTGGTGCATAATTCTACCTTTAATATAGGCTTGAGCGTTTCCACAGATTTTTTTTCCATCAATTAAAATATCATTTCTACCCGAAAATTCTGCTGTAACACCTAATTCTTTTAGAGTGTCGATTACAGGTTGAGAAAATGTTTTAAAATCAAAATCATCTCCTTTTTCTTCGTTAGAAATAATTGTGTAATTCAAATTGTTTAAATCGTGATAAACAGCTCCACCACCAGAAATTCGCCTTACAACATTAATATTATGCTTTTTTACATAATCTGCATTAATTTCTTCAAATGCATTTTGATGTTTGCCAATAATAATTGCAGGCTCGTTTATCCATAAAATAAATATTTTCTCGTGCTGAAGAAGATTTTTTAAACAATATTCTTCTAAAGCAATGTTGTAATCAGGTTTGTTGGATTTGTTTACAATATAAATCATAATAAAAATTTTAGACAGGCAAAATTAAGAATTTTTGGAGATAATCAGACTATATTTTAATCTTTTCAATTGCTCCAAGTGGATTCATAGCGTTGATAGGATAAATATAATCAAAATTTTTAACTTCATCTTCTTTTATTGTAATCATGTTGATTTTGTGCTGTTGCAAGCTTTGACTTAGCATTGTGCCAAAAAGTAGTGGAGTGTTTGGCGAATATAAATTTCCATTTTTTTCAAATATAAGATTGCTGAATACAGAATCGCTAACATTTTTGTTTTGAATTAAAATTGGTAAAGTATTTTTATCAGTTTCTTGAGAAATTGTGTCGAAAAGCTTTCTATCAGTACTTTTAAATGAATATGTGAAATTTTTTTCTATCTCAACTAATTTGTAAGTGTGAAATTTTGGTCTTGTATATTCTGCAAATTCTATTGATTGTTGGTGTGAATCATAGACAATTCTTATTTTGAAAAGTCCTTGTTTGGGAAATTTATTTTCAGAAATAATTTTTTCGAGAGAGAAGTTGGCAGGCATTTTAATAATCTGTAAAAAAGTTTTATTTACTCTTTCTTGATGGTAGTTTAAGTTATGTACAACTCCATTTTCGAGGCGTATACTTTCAATAAATTGGGACATAAATTTTGTTTTTTAATTCGCTAAATTCTTTTTCTACATCGCTTAGTTCAGTAATTCCACCGCCACTTTTATAAAAATAATTTTCTCCATTTTTTTCAATAAATCTAATCATTACTCCAGAATCTAAACTTTCGCCAGTGAAAATTCCCATAACACCGCTATAAAAACCTCTGTCGTAGCCTTCAATTTTATTAATTATTTCAATAGCTTCGTTTTTAGGAACACCGCAAATTGATGCAGCAGGAAGTATAGAGTTTAATAAATCGCCTAAATTATCTTGCCAATTCGGTTGTAGCTTTGCACAAATTTCAGAACTTACTTGTAATAAAGTTTTTGTCTTAGTTTTAATTTTGCTAATATAGCGACTTCTTTCTACCCAAACATTTTCGGACAAATTAGAAAATTCTGATTTTACCATTGCAACAACTTTTTGGTGTTCTTCAATTTCTTTTTTGTCGTTTAAAATATTTTCTTCGGCATTTTTAATCGAAGCATCTATAGTGCCTTTCATAGGGTGGGTGATGAGCGTGTTGTTTTCAATTTTTACAAAAGTTTCAGGCGAAAAAACAATAAAATGATTGGGAAGATATAGTTTATATAAAGCGTTTGAAGCAAAATAAATTTCTTTAAGAGTTTTGTCAATTGTAATCGGACTTGCTTGTGTTAGATTTATTTGAGTGATTTTTCCTTCTTTTATTTTGTTTTGAATATATGAGAATTTTTGCTTGTAGTTTTCAAAATCAGTTTCTTGAATACTTAAATTAATATTTTGTGAATTTTTAGTTTTGACACAATTAGTGCTGTTTGGAAATTTGTACAAAATATCGTTTGTATTTGCAGGAATAGGAAATAAGCGAATGTCGGTTTTTGCAAAATTTATTACAAAAACAAAAGGAATACGTAATTTAGCTAATTGGTTTATTGAACTAAAATTTGGATTTTTAAAAAGTTTAGATTGCATTTTATATTTCATTTGTAAATTGAAGCAAAAATATTATTTGTTTTTATGTAAATAAATTTTTTGATAAAATTTTTTGCAATACTTATATTTTACACTATGTTTTTATATATTTGGCACTGAAATAATTTTTTTAATATGAAACGACTGTCTGTGTTATTTTTGGTTTTTAGTTTATGTTTTAATGTGTTTTCACAAACAAAAACTGCTCAAGATGTTTTAAACGATTTTATTTCACAAAGCGAACTTAAAAATGCTTCTGTATCTGTTTATGCAGAAAATTTAACAACTAATACTTTAGTTTTTGATTATAATTCAAATTTGGCTTTAGCACCTGCTTCGGTTTTAAAACTTGTTCCTACAAGCATGGCTTTAGAATTGTTTGGTGCAGATTATAAATTTAAAACAGAGCTTGCTTATTCAGGACAAATATCTGCTGACGGAACTTTAAATGGAGATTTGTACATTATTGGATACGGCGACCCTTGTCTTGGTTCTCAGAATTTTACTTCAACTTATGGAAAAGATTTAGAGATTTTACAAACATGGACAAATGAAGTTAAAAATCTAAATATTAAAAAAATTAAAGGAAATATTATTGCTGACATCTCATATTTTGGCGAAATTCCAATTCCTGACGACTGGATTTGGGAAGATATTGCAAACTATTTTGGAAATCAAGGCTCGTCTTTAAATTTTGTGGATAATTTATATTACTTACATTTTAAAACAGGATATACAAATGGTGCAGCTACAATTATTACAAAAATAGAACCCGAAGGCTTAGGTTATAAGTTTGATAATCAGGTGCTTTCTTCTTCAACTGTTTGGGATAATGCTTATATTTATTATACCGCTGATAAAAATCAAATGCAAGTAAAAGGAAGTTTGGCTTGGAAACAAGATGATTTTGTTGTCAAAGGTTCTATTCGCGAGCCTGAACGTTATCTTGTTCAAGCTTTTTCTCAAAATTTGAATTCTAATGGAATAAGTTTAGACGGCAATTTAAAAGTAATAAGTGCATTTGATATTAACGTTCCACGAAAAGTTTTTCATACAACTTATTCGCCAAAACTTTCTGATATTGTTGATTATACTAACATTAGAAGTTTTAATTTATATGCAGAAATGTTAGCTCATCACATTATGAAAAAAACAGAAAAATCTTGGAATGAGTCTGTTGTAGAATTTTGGAAAAAGAAATCTATTGATACTGATGGTTTAGAACTTAGCGATGCTTGTGGTTTAAGTCGTTTTAATGCAATAACAACTAAGCAAATAGTAGGAATGTTGAAATATATGGGATTATATTCTGCAAATAAAGATAAGTTTTTCACAAGCTTGCCAATAGCAGGTACGAATGGAACTATGTCAAGATTTTGTATTGGTACAAAAGCTCAAAATCGACTTCATGCAAAATCGGGAAGTATTGCAAGAGTGAGGTCTTATGCAGGTTATATCTATAATTCAAATGGTGATGAAATTGTTTTTGCTGTAGTTGTAAATAATCATTCTGCAAATTCTTATAGAATTAAAAAGATTTTTGAAGATTTTTTTGCTGCATTAGTTGAAATTGAATAGATATGAAAAGTTTAATAAAATCAATTTTTGCATTTATAAAGTCAGACTTTTCTTGGAAAATTTATTTGTCAATTTTCCTTTTTACAGTTGCTTTAGTTGTGTTTGAATACAATACTTTTTTGTATGATAAATTGGACATGAAGTTGGCTAATACACCAAAAGTATATTTATTGAATTTTTTATACTTTTCGTTTGCATATTTTGTGCCAGTAATTTTGGTAAAGTCATTTAGTCCTTCAAAAATAAAATTAAACACTCGGTTTTGGATAAAAGGCATTTTAGGAATTATTATTATTAGCCTTTATGTTTCTTTTTATTCTTTTTATAAACTTGTTTATAAACTTCCGAGTCCAGATTATTATTATTGGTATTACACATTAAGTAATGCTTCGGGGTTGTTGATAGTAGTTTTACCTTTGGCAATAATATATTTAATTTTTGATAGAAAAAGCGAAGTGCCATTTTATGGAGCTAATTTGAAACATTTTAATTTTCGTTTAGCTTTATTATTGTCTGTAATTGCTTTTTTGATTGCTTTACTTGGAGTTAAATTTTCTGATGTTTCAAATTACTATCCTATTGTAAATAGAACTGGTTACGAAAGCTTTGCAGCAAAACATGGAATTAGCAAAATATTTTCTGCAGGTTTATTTGAATTGTCTTATATGTTCGATTTTGCAATTGTTGAGTTGATTTTTCGAGGATTTATGATATTCGCTTTTGTAAAGTTTTTAGGCAAAAAAGCTGTTTTACCTGTAGCAGTTTTATATACAGTAATTCACTTTGGAAAACCTTTGCCAGAAACTATTAGCTCGTTTTTTGGTGCTTATATTTTAGGTATTATTGCAATTAATCAAAAAAATATTGGGATAGGAGTGGTGTTGCATTGTGTGTTAGCATTTTCAGTAGAGATGCTAACATTAGTTAAAAGTTAAAAGAGACTTGAGGGTTCGGCTTTCTTTATGAACTTTTTACTTTATAAACTTTTAACTGAATTTTGTAACTGAATTTTGTTTATTTTTGCAAAAAGATTTTATGCACTTATTTTACGATAAAAATATTTTTAGTGATTTTCATGTCCTTAACGAGGAGGAGACAAGGCATTGCGTTAAGGTTTTAAGATTAAATATTGGCGATGCAGTTTATTTGACAGATGGCATGGGAAATTTTTATGAAACTCATATTGTAGAAAATCATGCTAAAAAAGCAATTTTAAAAATTGTTAAAAAAACAGAAAACTACGGAAAACGAAATTTTAATTTGCATATTGCTATTGCTCCAACTAAGATGAATGAAAGATTTGAGTGGTTTGTTGAAAAATCTGTGGAAATAGGAATTGATGAAATCACTCCAGTAATTTGCGGAAATTCTGAGAGAAAAATTATAAAAACTGAAAGAATAAACCGAGTTGCCGAAGCTGCAATGAAGCAATCTTACAAGGCTTATCATCCACAGATAAACGAGCAAATAAATTTGGAAAAATTTTTAAAACAAAACTTGAACTATAAGCAAAAATTTATTGCACATTGTTCTGAAAATGACAATAAAATTTATCTCGGCTCAGTTTTGGAAAAACAATCTTCTTATTTAATTCTAATTGGTCCCGAAGGCGATTTTACAGAAAATGAAATTCAAATGTGTAAAGATGCTGGATTTGTTGAAGTTAGCCTTGGCGAAAGTCGTTTGCGAACCGAAACTGCTGGTGTTGTTACTTGTAGTATTGTGTCGGTAGTAAATTCTATTTTACTTTAAAAATTTTCTTGCGAAATCAGTAATATCTGAAATAGTAATTAGTTCAATGTTTTTAATTTTTACTTCAGATTTTTGTGAGTTAGGCATATAAATTCTATTAAAACCTAATCTTGAGGCTTCGCTAACTCGTTTTTCAATAAATGATACTGGTTTTATTTGTCCTGATAAGCCTCCTTCGCCTATAAAGCAAGAGTTTTCTTTTGGAGCTTTGTCATAAAGCGATGAAATTACCGCTGCTATAACTGCTAAATCTGCTGCTGGGTCGTTTATTTTTAATCCGCCAGCAATATTTAAAAATATATCTTTTTGCGAAAGTTTTAAACCTAATCTTTTTTCAATAACTGCAAGCAACATTTGAAAACGTCTAGAGTCAAATCCTGTAGCATTGCGTTGTGGACTGCTAAAAACAGCATTTCCAACTAAAGCTTGAATTTCAATCATAAGAGTACGTGTGCCTTCAGCTGTTGTGCCAAAAGTAACTCCGCTTAAATTCAAATTTTCGTCAGATAAAAGGATATTTCCAGGGTCATTAATTTCTTTAAGTCCAGTGTTTGTCATTTCAAAAACACCAATTTCGTAAGTTGAGCCAAAACGGTTTTTCTTAGGACGTAGTAGTCTGTAAAAATAATTGCTGTCTCCTTCAAATTGTAAAACTACATCAACAATATGCTCTAAGGACATTGGTCCAGCAATATCTCCGTCTTTATTTATATGGCCGATTAAAATTATTGGTGTAGAACTTGATTTTGCGTATTCTTGTAAAAGACGTGTGCATTCTCTAATTTGCGAAATAGTTCCGGGCGATGAGCTTAGATCTTGTGAAGCAACGGTTTGTATTGAATCTATAATTATTAAATCTGGGCTTAATTCTTCAATTGTTGCTAATATTTTTTGGATATTTGTTTCTGTATAAATAAAGCAATCAGTATTTTTAATTCCAATTCTGTCGGCTCTAAGTTTTATTTGGCTTTCGCTTTCTTCGCCTGAAATATAAAGTACTCTACGATTTTCTAAATTTAAAACTGATTGTAAAATTAAAGTTGATTTTCCAATTCCGGGTTCGCCTCCAAGTAAAACTAAAGAGCCAGGCACTAAACCTCCACCAAGAACTCTGTCAAATTCGGTGAAAAACATATTTTGTCTTTCAAAAGTATTTTTTTCAATTTCAAGTATAGGATAAGCTTTGCCTGGTATAGCTTTAGTTTGGTTTTTTTGCTTATCTTCTTTTAATTCAACTTCTTCGATGAAAGAATTCCAACTGTCGCAGTTGTTGCATCTGCCAGCCCATTTGGGGGTAACATATCCACAGTTTTGACAAACAAAAACTGTTTTAAATTTTGACATACTTATTGTTTACGCATCAATTCGCAACGCAAATAAGCACCACCTTTTTCTCCGTCTTCAAGTTCAAACCTAGTCATTTTTAAAATATCATCTTTAAAAACTTCTATTCTATATTTACCATTCAAACGTGTAAGTCCTGGCAAATCTTTACTATTGGTAATTATTAGGTGCTTTTTAAATAAGTTTTTATCAATACTATAATTACAAGAATCAAATTTTAGGTCTCCACTTGCGGTTGAAACTCTTATTAAAGTACCATTATCTTGAAAAGTCCATGTTGTTGTACCTTGTGGTGTGTTGTCAAATGTTTGGAAATTCCAAGTGCCGACAATGTCTTCTTCGTAATTTTTGCAGCTATTGAAGAATAAAGCTCCTGCAACTAACAATAAAGTAATTTTTAATAGTTTCATAACTTATAACTTAGTATTTTTTTTAAGCGTACAAATATAATTAAATTTTAAATATTAGATACTTTATTTATAATTTTTGTTGAAGAATATCCTTCAACAAATTGAATTATTTCTACTTTTCCTCCATTTTTTAGTACAAAATCAGAACCTGCAATTTCTTCTACTTTGTAATCTCCGCCTTTTGCTAATATGTCTGGAGCTATATTGTGAATTAATTTTTCTGGAGTATCTTCGTTAAAAATTATTATAGCCTCAATAAAAAAAAGTGAGGCTAAAACAAAAGCTCTTTCTAATTCTTTGTTTATAGGTCTATCTTTACCTTTTAATCTTTGAACTGAAGAATCTGAATTTAATCCAACAATAAGTTTAGAGCCTAAGTTTGCAGCTTTTGCTAAATAATTTATATGTCCATAATGAAGTATATCAAAACAACCGTTTGTAAAGACAATGGTCTCTTTATTTTGTTTTAAAGAATTGATAAAATCTTGTAATTTTTCAGGATTTATTATTTTTGAATTTATTAAATCCAAATTATTCATAGTTATATCAAACGATTAGTATGAGTGTCGGGGAAAATAAAAGAAGGTTTAAAAGTTTTTGCTTCTTCAAAGTCCATTGTTGCATAAGATATTATAATAACTATGTCGTCAACAGCAACTTTTCTTGCTGCTGGTCCATTTAAGCAAATAACTCCTGAGCCAGCTTCGCCTTTAATAACATAAGTTTCGAAGCGTTCGCCATTATTTATGTTAACTACCTGAACTTTTTCGTGTTCAATAATATTTGCAGCTTTCATCAAATCTTCATCAATGGTAATACTACCAACATATTGTAAGTTAGCTTCTGTAACTCTAACTTTATGAATTTTTGACTTTACTATTTCTATATTCATGATACTAAAATAAATTCGTTGCAAAGTTAAAAAATACTTGTTTAAATATGCAAACTTATGTTGTCAATTAATCTAATTTTTTTACACCAAACTGCTAAACATAGTCTAATATCAGTGTTTGCAGAGAATTTGTTAATTGGTTTTAAAGTTTCTGGTTCGCAAAAAACAATATATTCTGTTTTTAAAAATGGAATATTGTCGATTTCTTCTTTAATTTTTTTGGCAATTTCGTCAGTTTTTTGTCCAGCCTTTAAGTTCGCAGTATGTTTTAGCATTGTTTTATAAATTTCTGAAGCATTTTTTCTTTCCTCTTCACTAAGCCTTTCGTTTCTTGAACTCATTGCTAATCCACTTTTTTCTCTAACAATATCGCAACCTATAATTTCTATTGGCAATTTAGCATTTTTTGTCATTAGCTTTATTATTGCTAATTGTTGAAAATCTTTTTCTCCAAAATATGCTTTGTGAGGTTTAACCAAGTCGAAAAGTCTGTAAACAACATCAACAACTCCTTGAAAATGTCCAGGTCTAAATTCACCTTCATAAATTTTGTCAATGCCTTTTAAATCTGTTTTATACCCTTGGTAATTTGCATATAAATCATCATTGTTTGGTGTGAAAATTATATCGCATTTTGCTTTTTCTAATAAAACAATATCGTTTTCAATATTTCTTGGATAATTTTCTAAATCAGTTTTGTCGTTAAATTGTCGAGGGTTTACAAAAATAGATACTATTGTAATGTCGTTTTCTTTAACAGAACGTTCAACCAAAGAAATATGTCCTTGGTGTAAAGCTCCCATAGTTGGAACAAAACCTATTTTTAAGTTTTGTGCAATTTGTTTACGAGCTTCAATAATTTGAGAAATACTTGTAATAATTTGCATTTTATTTTTTTTGCAAATTTAAGATTATTAAAAAGAAAAACAAAGTATTAAAAACTTGTTGTAAAACTGTTTTCTTGTGATAGTTTATTTTTACCTAATTAATTGATAATTATCTGTTTAATAATATCTTAATAAAAAAGTATGGAAAATTGAAATTTTTTATATATTTTTGTGGTTTATAAAAATAAAGGAAAATATATATGAAATTAAGAGTTCTTTTTGTTACTCAAGCAATAACGCCTTTTATGCCAGAAACAGAGATGTCTTTGGTCGGGCGTCATTTGCCTCAGGGAATTCAAGAGCGAGATTGTGAAATTAGAACGTTTATGCCAAAGTTTGGAAGCATAAATGAAAGAAGAAATCAATTACATGAAGTAATTAGGTTGAGTGGAATGAATTTGGTAATTGATGATACTGACCATCAATTAGTAATTAAAGCGGCTTCTATTCAGCCGGCGCGTATGCAAGTTTATTTTATAGATAATGACGATTACTTTAGCAGAAAATTTGCTTTATCAGAAAAAGGAAAAGAATTTGAAGACAACGATGAAAGAGCAATTTTTTATTCTCGTGGTGTGGTCGAAACTGTTAAAAAACTAGGCTGGGCTCCTGATATTATTCATTGCCACGGTTGGTTTACTTCTTTAGTGCCATTTTATATGAGAAAGATTTTTGATAATGAACCTCTATTTGAGAATGGCTTTAAAATTATTTATTCAATCTATAACGATAAGTTTCAAAAATCACTAAACGAAGAGTTGCCAACAAAACTAATAGAAGATGGAGTTTATCCAGAAGATGTAGCTTTAATAGAAACACCTTCCTGGGAAAATTTAATGAAATTTGCTTGCGAATATTCTGATGGTGTAATTGTTGGTACAAAATTATTAGACAAAAACGTTGCAAACTATCTAGAGGGATTAGAAAAACCTATACTTAACTATCAAAATCCCGAAAACTATATTGATAAATATGCTGACTTTTACGATAAATTGTTTAAAAACAAAATTTAATGCGAATTTATAATAAGTATTTGTGCTTTTTTACTTTAATAGTAATAGGCATGTTTTTATTTAATTCTTGCGAGAAAAAACAAAGTAATATTGGCTTAGATTTAATATCAGATAGCGATAAACTACATCTTTATGCTGACACAGTGGACGTAAACTGTTATACAGTTACAGACTCTGTAGTGTCGTCAGATGAAAGAACTTTGTCACCTTTGGGTTCTTATTTTGACCCGATATTCGGTTTTACAAAAGCTTCTTTTGTGTGTCATGCAAGAATATCTTCGAGTAATGTTGACTTCTCTTCAGTAAGTAAAATAAATGGTATAGAATTACATTTAAAATATAGTTCAACTTATGGAGATACTTCAACTAACCAAACCATTAATGTTTGTAGATTGAAAAAAGAAGTCTATTTCGATACAGATTATTATTCCAATTTTACTTTACAACCATCGGAATACGATGTTTTAGCTAGCGAAACTTTAAGTTTTGGAAAAGATAGTTTAACAAAAATTAAGCTTCCAAATGAATTAGCACAAGAGTTTGTAAATTCGGATATAAATAATTTTATAAATAATACTACATTTATTGAATACTTTAATGGTTTATATGTTTATACAGACCCAGTTAGTAGCAATGGTTGTATTTATAGTATAAATTTAATTCATCCCGATTCTAAAATGGTGATGTATTATAATGATTCTTTAGAATATGAATTTTTAATTAATTCAAAGTCTGCAATAATAAATATGTATGAACATGATTATACAAATGCTCATTCGGACATACTAAGTGTGTTGGCAGATTCTACTTTATTGTTAGATAAATGTTATATACAAAGTTTGGCAGGTTTAAAAGCAAAAATTCATTTTCCACAAATTATTGATTATTTCGACACTATTAAAAACGTTGCAATAAATAAAGCTCAATTAGTAATTACTCTCAAAGCAGATACTGATGAAAACATATTTTTACCACCTCCAAAATTAGCTTTAGTGGCAATTAACGAAAATGGTAAATATGATTTTTTGACAGACTATAAATTAAATAATTCAAATTTTGGAGGAGCTTTAGAAAATAAGTTTACTTATAAATTTAATATCCCTTTTCATATTCAAGAGCTTGTTAATGGAAAAGCAGATAATGGAATTTATTTATTTGCCAGCGATAATAGAACAATACCATATAGACTTGTTCTAAATGCAAATGGAGCATCTAAGGATAGAATGAAATTGGAAGTTTATTATTCATTGTATTAAAATTTAGTAATTATGTGTGGTATTGTAGGATATATAGGAAAAAGAAACGCAAGTGAAGTACTAATAAAAGGACTAAAGCGTTTAGAATATCGTGGATATGATTCTTCTGGAATTGCATTGGCTTCTGACGATATTAGAGTTTTTAAATGCAAAGGAAAAGTAAGTGATTTAGAAAATCTTTTAAATAAAGAAAATACTAAAGGTTCTATTGGTATGGGGCATACAAGGTGGGCTACACATGGCGAACCTACAGATGATAATGCACATCCTCATGAGTCTATGAATGGACATTTTGTACTAATTCATAATGGTATTATTGAAAATTACTCTAAACTAAAGAAAGGTCTCGAAAAAAAAGGTTATGCTTTTAAATCAGAAACCGACACTGAAGTTTTAGTAAATTTGATAGAATATGTTTTTTTAAACCATGCAAATGATGATACTCCTTTTACTGCCGAAGAAGCTGTCCGCCAAGCCTTATTGATGGTCGAAGGTGCTTATGGTTTAGTAATTATGGCTAAGTCAGAAAAAAATAAACTTATTGCAGCTCGCAAAGGAAGTCCTTTAGTTATAGGTGTAGGAGACGGAGAATATTTTATTGCCTCTGATGCTACGCCAATAGTTGAATATACAAATAGCGTAATATATCTTAATGATGGCGATATAGCTATTATTACAAAAAATAGTTTAAATCTAACAAACTTAAAAAATGTTTCTCTAAAACCAGATATTAAAAAAATAGATTTAAAACTTGATGAGATTGAAAAAGGCGGTTTTGAGCATTATATGCTTAAAGAGATTCATGAGCAACCACGTGCTATTAAAGATACTTATAGAGGTAGGTTGAATGCCGATGCTAAAGTTTTAACTCTAGGTGGCTTGCATGATGTTTTTGATGAACTTAAATCTGCAGAAAGAATTGTAATAATTGCCTGTGGTACAAGTTGGCACGCTGGTTTGGTTGGTGAGTATTTATTAGAAGAATTTACTCGCATTCCTACAGAAGTAGAATATGCTTCGGAGTTTAGATATAGAAATCCAATAATTAAAAAAGGAGATATTGTTATTGCTATCTCGCAAAGTGGGGAAACTGCTGACACACTTGCGGCAATACAATTAGCAAAATCTGCAGGAGCTTTAGTTTTGGGTATATGTAATGTGGTGGGTTCAAGTATTCCACGCGAAACACGTGCTGGAGTTTATACACATGCTGGACCAGAAATAGGAGTAGCTTCAACAAAAGCTTTTACAGCTCAAGTAACAGTTTTAACAATGATAGCTATGGCTATTGGTTATGCAAATAAAGGATTAACCAAAAAAGAATATGACGATTTAATCGATGAATTGTATGTAATCCCAGAAAAAATCGAAAAAATATTAGAAAAAGCAGATTATGTTGAAAAAATTGCAGATGTAATTAAAGATGCAACCAATGCTTTGTATTTAGGTAGAGGATATTTATATCCAGTAGCATTGGAAGGAGCTTTAAAGTTAAAAGAAATATCATATATACATGCAGAAGGATATCCAGCTGCTGAAATGAAACACGGACCAATAGCTCTTGTAGATGATAAAATGCCTGTAATTGTGGTTGCAACAAAAGACCATTCTTACGATAAAATTGTATCTAATATACAAGAAGTAAAAGCAAGAAAAGGCTTGATAATAGCTATTGTAACCGAAGGAGATACAACAATTAAAAATATGGCTGATTATGTTATAGAAGTTCCTCATTCCGACTTTGCATTAGCACCATTGTTAACTGTTATTCCATTGCAATTATTATCGTATTATACTGCGGTAAAACGCGGTTGTAATGTTGACCAGCCTAGGAATTTGGCAAAATCAGTAACTGTTGAATAAATTTTATGCTTTATAAATAATAAAAATAAATATTTTAAGTTATCATCTTGTAAGATTTATGAAATTGAAAAATATAATAATAGCCTTAGTTTTTGTAACAATAAGTCTTTTGATGGCTTGTTCAGTTGAAAAAAATACTTCTTCAAGTAGAGCTTATCATAATCTTGTGTTGAAATATAATATTTATTTTAATGCTAACGAAGCATATAAAAGAGGAATAAATAGGATAAACTCCAGCAATACAGATAATTATAATGAAATTTTGCCTGTTTTTGTAGAGAGTAAAGAAGATTTGGCAAGTTCTGCAACTGGCGAAATGGATAAAGTTATCCAGAAAGCATCTAAAGGTATAAAAATTCATTCGATAACAAAAAAGCCAGATATGAGTGGCAAAAATGTGTCGAAAAAAGATAAAGAATTTTATGACAAAAAAGAATTTAATAAATGGGTGGACGATTGTTACTTGATTATGGGTAAAGCCTACTTTATTAAAAGAGATTATTTGCAAGCTAGATATAATTTTGAATTTATTCCTCGCCAATTTCCCGATTTAGATACTCGACACCATGCTAATCTTTATTTAGTTCGTACATTCTCAGAAAGTAAAAATTATAAAGAAGCTAAAGAAACATTAGATTTTATCGAAGCTCAAAAAGATTTGCCCAAAAAATTAGAAGGTGAATTTTCTGCTGTTTATGCTGATTATTATATAAAACAAAAAAAATACGAAGAGGCAGTTCCAAAGTTGAATAAAGCTGTTCAGCGCACTAAAAAGAAATCCTTGAAATATAGATATGCTTATATTTTGGCACAGATTTATGAAAATCAAGGAAATTTAGCCAAAGCTTCAGAATTATATGGACAGGTAGCTAAAAAAAGTAGAACTTACGAAATGGAATTTAATGCTCGAATAAATGAAGCCAAATGTTATGTAGGACAAAGCAAAAATACTAGAGACATCAGGAAAAAACTAAATAAGATGTTGAGAGATGATAAGAATATTGAATATAGAGACCAAATATATTATACAATTGCAGAACTGGATCAAAGAGCTGGACATACAAAAGAAGCTAAAAAGAACTATAGATTATCATCGGAAGTTAGTGTGTCTAATGATTATCAAAAAGCTATTTCTTGCATGAAGTTGGGAGAAATTTATTTTAAAGAAAACGATTATAAAAATGCTCAAATTTATTACGACACTTGTATGGCATTTTTACCAACAACTTATGATAAATACCGAGAAATTAGAGTTACTTCTAATAATTTGAATGAACTAGTACAATATACTGATGAACTTGAATTGCAAGACAGCTTGCAAGCTTTGGCAAAAATGTCAGAAAAAGATAGAAATAAAATAATAGATGATATTATTGCCGAAGTTGTAAAACAAGAACAATTAGAACGAGAACAAGAACAGCAAGACCAAATAAATTCTATGATTTTTGACCAACAACGAGGCAATACTATGAATAGAGTTAGCGTTCCTTCGGGGGGTGGTTGGTACTTCTATAATCCAGCACAGTTGAGTTTTGGAAAAAATGAATTTACTAAGAAATGGGGAAATAGAAAAAATGAAGACCATTGGCGAAGAAGAAATAAATCTGTTATGGACTTTGCCGACGACGAAGATGATGAAGAATTGGCTGATGGTGAAGAACCTAAAAAAAATCGAATCGCAAATAATAAGAGTAGAGAATACTATTTACAAGATATTCCACTTACAGACTCTGCAATGAGTATGTCGCATGAGTTGATACAAGAGGCTCTGCTAAATATGGGTAGAGTTTATAAAGATAGATTCCATGATTATGTGAAAGCAATTGAAGCATATGAAGAGTTAAATAAGAGATATGCAAATAACCAATATTTACTTGTATCTTATTATAATCTATATTTGTTGAATAAATTAACTAAAAATTCTGCTCAAGAGCAAAAATATAAAGACCTAGTTATTCAAAAGTTCCCAGAAACAAATTATGCTAAATTACTTTTAAATCCTAACTTTGTGGCAGAGCTTGAGCAAAAACGCAGGCAAGACGAAGACTTATATATACAAGTCTATGACGATTTTATGGCTGGAAAATTTGCTAAAGTAAATTCTGTAGCTACAGAATTTATTAACGAAAATCCAGATAATGTATTGAAAGCAAATTTTGATTTTATGCGTGTATTAACCGTGGGAAGGACCAAAGAGCAAGATGTTTTTAAAAATGCCTTGGTTGTGTTTATGCAAAATTATGCTGATCATGAATTGTCAGAAGCAGCTAGAAATATATTGGAATATTATGGCACAACAGATGTTGACGGTTTGATAGCTGACTTGCAATCACGCCCTGCTGAAGATTATACTCAATCAGAATTAGAAAGAGATAGTGTAGAAGTTAGTAAACCAAAAGAACAATTCGTATATAACGATGCAGAAGAACATTATTATGTAATTATGCTAAATCCTGCAAGCCTTGATGTTAAAAGGTTGAGCTTTGAAATTAGAAATTTCAATATCTTTAACTTTAGCATGAGAACTTTTAATGTGGTAAATACAACATACGATGCTAATACAGAGCTTATTACTGTTAGATCTTTTAAAAATCAAAGACAATCGGTAAATTATTCAAAAATGATTGCAAATAGTGAAGATGTATTTTCAAAATTAGCTAATGTTCAATATAAAGTCTTTGTTATTTCTATCGAAAATTTTAACAAACTTCAAAAACAGAAAAACATTAATGATTATATGTTATTTTATAATGAAAATTATAAATAATTTGAGCTAATAAATAATGGAACAAAAAAAGATAAGAATACTTTGGGTGGACGATGAAATTGATTTGCTCAAGCCTCATATTTTATTTTTAGAACAAAAAGGTTATGAACTTTTAACTGCAACAAATGGTAGTGATGCACTATCATTAGTGGAAAACGAAGATTTAGACTTAGTCTTTTTAGATGAAAATATGCCAGGCTTAAGCGGTATGCATACCTTAGCAAAAATTAAAGCAATTTATCCCTTGTTGCCTGTAATAATGATTACAAAAAACGAGGAAGAAAATATTATGGACGAGGCTATAGGCTCAAAAATTAGTGATTATCTTATTAAACCAGTGAATCCAAATCAAATTTTACTTACAATAAAAAAACATATAGACAAAAATAGGCTAATTACAGAAAAAACTACTAATGCTTACCAATCAGAATTTAGAAAATTGACAAATGAGATAAACGAAAGCATGACCTTTGCCGACTGGGTTGACGTTTATCGAAAACTCACTTATTGGGAATTAGAATTGAGTGAAGCAAATGACAGCACCATGGACGATGTCTTAAAAATGCAATATAATGAGGCAAATACAAGTTTTTCTAAATTTATCAAGAAAGATTATTTATCTTGGTTTGACCCAAAAAATTCTGAAAAGCCTTTAACTTCACAAAATTTATTAAGGGAAAAAGTTTTTCCAATTTTAAAAAATGGAGAAAAAGTTTTCTTTCTTTTAATTGATAATTTAAGATACGACCACTGGAAAAGCATAGAGCCATTGCTTAATCAATATTATAATGTTGTTGAAGAAGATTTGTATTATTCTATTTTACCAAGCTCAACACAATATTCTAGGAATGCAATTTTTTCAGGTCTTATGCCTTCCGAAATAAATAAACTTCATCCAGATTTGTGGAAAAACGATGATGAAGAAGGAGGTAAAAATTTATATGAAGAAGAAATGCTCGAAAATTTGATGAAAAGATATAATGTGAAAACAGGCTTGCATTTCGAGAAAGTTACGGATATAAAGTTTTGTAATAGAATTTCAAATAATTTAAACTCTATTTTAAATAATCAATTTGTTGTTGTTATTGTAAATTTTGTGGACGCTTTGTCGCATGCACGAACCGACCAAAAAATGATTAGAGAATTGGCAAATTCAACATCTGCATATAGAGCAATTACAAAATCTTGGTTTAATTTTTCACCTTTGTTAGACTTATTGAAAAATTTAGCTAAGCACGATGTAAATTTAATTATCAGCACAGATCACGGTAGTGTTCAAGTTACTGACCCTATTAAAATTGTAGGAGATAAAGCAACAACTACAAATTTAAGGTATAAGCAAGGCAGAAATTTGAATTATAATCCAAAAGAAGTTTTTGAAATTTTAAATCCTGCTGATGCTTATCTGCCAAAAACAAATATTAGCTCTACTTATGTGTTTGCAACAGGAAGCGATTATTTTGTTTATGTAAATAATTTCAATCATTTTGTAAAATATTATAAGGATACTTTTCAACATGGAGGAATATCTTTACAAGAAATGATAATTCCAATAGTTAGTCTAAAGCCCAGATAATGAAGATGATAGTAAAAAACTTAGAAGAATTAAATTTAGCTGCGAAAAAATTTTGTGAGCAAATTGGTAATAAAAGAGTTTTTTTATTTTATGGTTCTATGGGAGTTGGAAAAACAACTTTTATTAAAGAAATTTGTAAAGAACTAGGTGTTAAAACAGAAGTTACTAGTCCAACTTTTGCAATTGTTAATCAGTATTATGGCGAAAAATATAAATTTATATATCATTTTGATTTTTATAGAATAGAAAAAATTGAAGAAATTTATGATATTGGCTTTGAAGAATATGTTGATTCAGAAGCACTTATATTTATAGAATGGCCCCAAAAACTTGGACAGCTTATGCCTGAAGCTTATCATGAAGTACATATTACTGAATTGGAAAATTTTATGAGAGAAATTACATGGTAAAATTTTGCATTTCGATTTTTTTTCATAATTTTGCATCTCAAGAAACATAAGTTTTATTTAGACGAAATGGCAGATTTTCTCAAACAACGAGGATTAAGACAATTTTTCTATAAACTGTCTTATTTTGGAATAGATAAAAATTTGCCAAATCTTGAGATTAGAAAATATTGGCTTTCAAATGTTGTCGTGTTGCTTACAACATTTTTCCTGTTAGTTTTTGCAATTTTTAATTTAATAATAGGTAATAAAACATTAGCAATATTTGATATAGTTACTATTTTTTTAATTTCTGTTCCTTATTATATACTGCAATACAAAAAATGCTATGACCTTAATAAAGTGCTTGTAGTTTTTGCATTTATAATTGGAGTAATAGTAGTAGCGTTTTTTAAATTTGATATCGATAGGCAATCTGAGTTCTTATTATTAGGTGGCTCAATTATACCTGTATATTTGTTTGATAAATGGAAAAAAAATCTACTTTTTCTTTTATTCCCTATAACTTTTTTTGCTATAACTTTTTATTTCGATTTTTTAGAATTTGGAAAAATAGTTTTAGCTCCCAAACACCTAATATTGCTAATTTGTTTTTTAATTATTTTTGTATTGTCATCGCATTTTAAACACAGTATGATGCTTTATTACAACTCTCTTTCAGAAGCAAATGCAACTAAGGATAAATTGTTTAAAATAATTTCGCATGATATTCGAAATCCATTTAGCAGTTTGTTGAGTTCTAGTGAAATGCAATTAAAATTTCTTCAAAATAGAGATTATGAAAAATTAGAACAAACTAGTCAATTGATAAATACCTCAGCTAAGCAAATTTTTGAATTAACTCAAACCTTATTAGATTGGTCTATAGCCCAAACTGATAGTTTTAAAGTGAAAGCAGAGAAATTAAATATTAACGATTTAGTAGAACAGGTTGTTAATTTTTGCTCAATACAAGCTCGTGAAAAAGATATTGAAATAATAACAGATTACGGAAGTCCAATTTATGTTGAATTGGATAATGTTATGACACAAATTGCAGTTAGAAATATACTTATTAACGCTATAAAGTTTTCGTATCGTAATTCCGTAATTAGAGTTTATGTACGACAATTTAATGATTTTGTAAATATTGAGATTGTTGACAAAGGAATAGGAATGTCTAAACAAAAACAACAAGAAATTTTTAGCAAAGCTGTTGTTGCTGCAGAATATGGAACAGAAAGGGAGAGAGGCTCTGGCTTAGGAATAGTAATAAGTAAAGAATTAATAGAAAAACAAAAAGGAAAAATCTCTGTAGAAAGTGAAGAAGGCAAGGGAAGTAGCTTTACACTAAGTTTCCCTTTGTCTTAGTTGTTATTTTATATCTTCGCCAAATCTAAGTTTTGCTTCATTTAATAATTCGCCTATTTGTTGCTCATTTTCTCGTTTGCAAATTAGCAAAGCTTGGTCTGTATCAACAACAATATAATCTTCCAAATCGTTTAAAATAGCTACTCTCTTATTATCTATATTAATATAATTTGAAAAACTTTGATTTACAAAGACTTGATCGCCAATAATAGCATTTTCATTATCATCTTTTTCATGTAGTTTATATAGTGAATCCCAAGTTCCTAAGTCAGACCAGCCAAAGTTTGTTTTCATAATATAAACATTTTTTGCTTTTTCCATTACTCCAAAGTCAATTGAAATACTTTTAGCTGCTGAATAAATTCTGTTTATAACTTTTTTCTCGTCTGGCGTGTCAAAACTCGAAATGCCTTCGTAGAATAGATTATATTGTTCTGGTAAAAATTCTTTTAGTGCTTTATCAATAACCGATGTTTTCCAAATAAAAATTCCGGAGTTCCATAAGAAATCACCACTTTTAACAAAAAATTTAGCTAATTCCAAATGAGGTTTTTCGGTAAAAGTTTTTGCTTTTACAATTTTTTCATCGCTATTTCCATCTAGCTGAATATAACCATATCCAGTTGCTGGACGGTCGGGAGTAATACCTAAAGTTAGCATAGTATTTTGAACCGATGCATAATTTAACCCATCTTTAATATTTTGTAAAAATTCTTCTTCGTTAATGATTAGATGGTCGGCAGGACTGACAACAATGTTTGCAAGTTGGTCTTTTAAAGCTATTTTAAAATTAGCATACATAATGCAAGGAGCTGTATTCCTGCGCATTGGTTCACCCAAAATATTTTCTTTAGGAACAATAGGAAGTTGTTCGTGAACTATTTCGGTATATTCATCATTAGTAACAATGTAAATATTTTCAGTTGGTATAATTTGTGAAAATCTGTCAAAAGTTTGTTGAATTAAGGTTCTACCTGAGCCTGTAATGTCCAAAAATTGTTTAGGCATTGTACTTCTGCTAATGGGCCAAAACCTACTTCCAACACCACCAGCCATAATCACACAATAATTAGAATTTGAATTCATATATCTGAAATTTTAAATTAAAATAATTCACAAAATACGATTATTATTTTAAAAATCCAAGATACTTAATTAAATTTGTAAAATATTTATTAAAACTTATTGTGTTAACTGCTTTAGGAAAATATGTAGTCTTTATTCTTAGCGTTTTTAAAAGACCAGTTAATTTTAAAATATTTTTTAAACGCATAGTAGAAGAAATTGAACAAATTGGAATAGATTCAATAGGTATAGTTAGTATAGTGTCGGTATTTATGGGTGCAGTTCTAACTTTGCAAGTTGCTATTAATTTTGTTTCACCTATAATTCCGCGATATTTAATAGGGCTAACTGCTAGAGATACTTTTATTTTAGAATTTTCGAGTACTGTGGTTTGTCTAATTTTGGCTGGGAAAGTTGGCTCAAATATAGCTTCAGAAGTAGGAACAATGAGAATAACTGAGCAGATAGACGCTTTGGAAATTATGGGGGTAAATTCTGCTAATTATTTAATTTTACCAAAAATTATTGCCGCACTACTAACTTTCCCATTACTTAGTTTGTTGAGTACAATTTTAGGAATAGTAGGAGGTTTTTTAATCGCTTTAACTACCGATGTCGTAACAGTTTATGATTATATACATGGATTGCATTTTGCATTTGTGCCATTTTATGTTACTTATTCACTTATAAAAATGGCTGTCTTTTCTTTTATTATAACTTCAATTTCTGCATTTTTTGGATATCATACTTACGGAGGTGCATTAGAAGTCGGAAAATCAAGTACAAAAGCAGTGGTTTACAGTATCATTTTTGTTTTAGTTTTTAATTTAATACTAACTAGACTTCTATTAACATGATTGAAGTAAGAAATATTGATAAATATTTTGGAGACCACCATGTGTTGAAAAATGTGAGTGCCATTTTCGAAGCATCTAAAATAAATATGATTATTGGTAAAAGTGGATCAGGGAAAACAGTGTTGCTTAAATCTATAATTGGATTACACACTCCAGAAAATGGTGAAATATTTTTTGATAATAGAGAATTTATTCACACTAAATTGAGTTTTAAGAGAGAAATTAGAAAAGAAATTGGAATGGTTTTTCAAGGCGGAGCTTTATTTACATCTTCAAATGTTGAAGAAAATGTAATGTTCCCATTGGATTTGTTTTCTAAAATGACAAAAGCCGAAAAACTAAAAAGAGTTAACTTTTGTTTGGATAGAGTAAATATTAAAGATGCTAATAAGTTGTATCCTGCAGAGTTGAGCGGAGGAATGCAAAAACGTGTTGCAATTGCTAGAGCTATAGCTTTAAATCCAAAATATTTATTTTGTGATGAACCAAATAGCGGATTAGACCCTCAAACTGCTATTTTGATAGACCAATTAATAAAAGAAATAACAACAGAATACGGTATTACAACTATTATAAATACTCACGATATGAACTCTGTGATGGAAATAGGAGATAATATCAATTTTATTTTCGAAGGTAGAAATATTTGGCAAGGAAATAGACAAGATATTTTTTATTCTGATTGCAAAGAATTAAATGAATTTGTGTTTGCATCAGAACTTTATAAAAAAATTAGAGAAAAAGTTAGATGAATATAAAACGATTTGTATATATAAGTGTCTGTGCTTTAATGCTTTGGTCTTGTGCTTATAAAAAAACAGACAAAAGATTTCAACAAGGCGAAAACAAAGTCCCTAAAGATACTTTTGAATTAATTTTATACGATGTGCATTTAGCAGATGCTATTGTTACTTCGCAAATTATGAAAACTAAAAACAATGCTTTTGTTGACTCTTTGGTTTACCAAAGTGTTTTTGATAAATATGGCTACACAAGACAAGAATTTGAAAATACAATTTTGTATTATGTTCATAATAATATGGATACTCTGCACTCCATTTGTGAAAGAACAGTAAATAAATTTAATCTAGAAAAAGGAAATATTCATTAAGACAATGCGTCATTTTGCTGCTAATTATATTTTTGATGGACAAAACTTGATAAAAAACGCATTTGTAAGTGTTGATGAAAATAATACAATACAATTTATTAGCGATGAAAATCAGGCTTTGACAGAAAGACCTTTTATGAGTTTTTATAATGGTATAATAAGTCCTGGATTTATTAATTCGCATTGCCATCTCGAACTTTCAGATAATAATTCTGCAGAAAACAAAAACATAGGATTAGCTTCTTTTATTGAAAAAATGGTTGAGAATAAAACAAAATCTCATGATTTAAAAAAAATAAAACTTGCTGACGATATTATGTTTTTAAAAGGAGTTAATCTTTGTGCAGATATTGTAAATACTGATTTAAGCCTCGATGTGAAACTCAAATCACAAATTAAATATATAAATTTTGCCGAACAAAGTGGCTTAAAAGATGATATTGCAGAAATAAGGTTCAATAAAATTTTTGAAATTTTCACAAAGTTTGATGAAAGTGGTTTAGAAGTTTATTTCACTCCTCATTCTTTTTATTCAGTTTCTGAAAAATTATTAGAAAAACTCTCAGAATTTTCTAAAAATGCTCTTGTAAGTATTCATTTTATGGAATCTTCTGAAGAAAAAGAATATTTTGAAAATAAAAAAGGCAAATTGTTTAATTTTTTAGAAAAATTTCATGATAATTTGTTGAGTGATAGTAGTTTATGCAAAATTTATAATAAACTTAAAAAGTTTGAAAAAGCAAAATCTGTGATTTTAGTTCATAATGTTAAAACTGAATTAGAGTATTTGAAAGAATATAAGAACATTTACTTTTGTTTATGTCCTGCTTCAAATTTACTTTTGCATAATGAACTTCCAGAAGATAATATGGTTTATTCTCAAAAAGATAAAATAATTATAGGTACAGATTCTCTTGCTTCAAATGATAGTTTGGATATTTTGAAAGAATTGAAAATTATGCAAGAAAAATATTCAAATTTGAGTTTGATAGATTTGCTTAAAATGGCTACAAGTAATACGTCTAAGGCTTTTGATAAACCTGATTTTGGAAATTTCACAATTAATTCAAAACCTGGTGTGATTTTAATTCAAGATTTAGATTTAAAAAATTTGAAGCTAAACAAAAATACTAATATTAAAAGATTGATATAAAATATGGCAACTTTTTTATTTGATAAAATTATTTTTGGTCCTGTAAAATCAAGACGTTTAGGAGTTTCGCTCGGAGTGAATTTGCTACCTAACGATTCTAAAGTTTGCAATTATAATTGCATATATTGTGAGTGTGGCTGGTCAGATTATACAGAAAAAAGAGCATTACCAAAAGCTGTTGATGTAAAACACGCTTTAGATAATTTTCTTTCTAAGGCAAAAAAAGAAAATAATCCACCAGATGTAATTACTTTTGCTGGAAATGGCGAACCTACATTACATCCAGAGTTTGTACAAATCATTAATGACACTATAGAATTGCGTGATAAATATTTTCCACAGATAAAAATTGTTGTTCTTACAAATGCTACAAACTTGCACAAACCAGAAATTTCCTCAGCTTTAAAAAAGATTGAAATGCCAATTTTAAAGATTGACACTATGATTCAGAAAGATTATGAGTTTTTAAATCGTCCACATCAAAATGTGAAAATAAAGGATATCGCAGATGCAATTATTAAAAATTTTAAAAATCCAATAATTCAAACAATGTTTGTTAAAGCTAATACGCCAGGACGAAATTTTGATAACACAACACAAGAATCTTTGAAAAAATATTTTGACATTCTGAAAAAAATAGAACCTAGCTTGGTAATGGTTTATACCATTTCGAGAGCAACACCAATGCAAGGACTCGAAAAATGTGAGCCAGAATGTTTAGATAAAATTGCAAAACAAATAGAGACATTAGGATATGAAACTTTAGTAAGTTATTGATGAGAAAAAGCCAAAATATTTTAGTAAGCCCTTTGAATTGGGGACTTGGACACGCAACCAGGCTAATTCCTATTATAGAATGGTGTTTGAAAAATAATAAAAATGTTTTTATTCTAGGAAATGGAGAAGCTTTTAAATTGTTGTGCGAAAGGTTTCCTGATTGTAAAAATATTTATTTATCTGCACCAAAAATGAGATATGGAAAAAAAACTACTATAAATTTTCATTATGTTTTAAGTGCAGTACTCTTAGCTTGTAATGTTTTTATTGAAAGGTATAAAGTTTCAAAAATTATAAAAACTTACAATATAGATACTATAATTTCTGATAATAGACCAGGAGTTTTTTCAAAAAAAGTAAAATCAATTTATATTTCTCATCAAATAAATGTTTTTACAAGGGAAAGAAATAATTTGATAAGTAAAATTTTAACAAGATTGCATAAAAAAGTAATAAAAAAATATGATGTATGTTGGGTTCCAGATAATTCAAAATCAGAACTTACAGGAAGAATGTCTGAAAATGTAAATAATTTGAATTTGAATTATATAGGAATTCTTTCTCGATTTCAAAATGTGGAAAATTTTACTGCTCAACAAGATTTAAAAACTTATGAAATTGTTGCAATAATTTCGGGACCAGAAACTCAAAGAAGTATTTTTGAAAAAATTATTATTGAAAAATTACTAGAGGAAAATCGTAAGTCGTTAATTATTCGGGGATTACCTAAAGATTCAAAATGTGTTGAAAATAAAGATAATATTGACTTTTTAAATCATTGTAGCGACAGTGAGTTTTTTCATTATATAAGCAATGCAAAAATTATTATTTGTCGAAGTGGCTATAGCTCCATTATGGATATGTTGGTATTTAATAAAAATGTAAAAATTATTCCCACACCAGGACAGCCAGAGCAAGAATATTTAGCAAAAAGATTGAATAACAAATATAATTTTATAAGTTTACAGCAAGAAGACTTGAAAAATATATGTCTATCGCAAATTGATTTTCAAACTAAACAAAGTTTTGAAAATGATAAAAATAAATTAAACGAATTTTTAAATTTACATTTATGAAAGTTTGTGGATTTACATTTATAAGAAATGCAATAAAATACGATTATCCTGTAGTTGAAGCTATTACTTCGATTTTACCTATTTGCGATAAGTTTGTTGTGGCAGTAGGGAAGTCAGAAGATGATACTTTAAATTTGATAAAAAATATTTCGCCTCAAAAAATAGAAATTATCGAAACAGTTTGGGACGATAGTTTGCGTGAAGGCGGACGTGTTTTAGCAGTAGAAACAGACAAAGCTTTTCAGCATATTACAATAGATTATGATTGGTGTTTTTATATTCAAGGCGATGAAGTAGTTCACGAAAAATATTTGCCAACAATAAAAGAAGCAATGGAAGAGCATCTCTACGATGAGAGAATAGACGGGCTATTATTCAAATATTTACATTTTTATGGTTCTTACGACTACATAGGCGAATCTTTTAAGTGGTATAGAAACGAAATTAGGGTTGTTAGAAATTATAAAAATATTTATTCTTATCGTGATGCTCAAGGTTTTAGAAAAGAAGAAAATAAAAAATTAAATGTTGTGAGCATTGACGCTTATATTTATCATTATGGTTGGGTAAAAGACCCTAGAACAATGCAAAAAAAACAAGAAGATTTTAATAAACTATGGCATGACGATCAATGGGTTGATAAAAATGTTATAAAAGCCGACGAATTTGATTATTCAAATATAGATGTGCTTAAAAAATTTACAGGCACTCACCCAAAAGTTATGCAGGATAGAATTGAAAAAATAAATTGGAAATTTGACTACGATTTATCTTGTAATAAAATGAAATTTAAAGATAAACTAAAATTGTTTTTTTCAAAATTAGGTTGCGATATTGGTCAGTATAAAAACTATAAGCTAATAAAGTAAAAATCTAAAAAATCACTCACTTGGACTTCTACGCTAAATCAAGATCATTCGGATTTTCCCTTTCAACTTCGCTCGCTCGGATTTGTAATCCGAGTGTAACATAACCAACACTCGGATTACAAAT